>Ga0272442_10003848_pt1 | contig 20837 bp, 22 predicted proteins | sample SSMForm2O_FD_200262 | JGI IMG/M metagenome (GOLD analysis project Ga0272442, IMG submission 200262) | Marine sediment archaeal communities from Little Sippewissett salt marsh, Falmouth, MA, United States - SSM-Form-2O | ecosystem: Environmental > Aquatic > Marine > Wetlands > Sediment ... | reverse complement strand
AAAACATATAAGTTTTTCAATATTAACAAGGTTATAGTTCTTCTAATATTTAGGGGCCCGTGGGGTAGCTTGGCATCCTTCTACCTTGGGGTGGTAGTAACTCGAGTTCAAATCTCGGCGGGCCCATATTCTCCAACAGAAGAAAAACAGAGAGATTGATGGTTTTCTATGGTAAGTATTGATATATTCTTTCAAACCAAAAACTATTTCTAATACTTTCTTCTAATTGTGGAAATTTTTTACCAAGCAACCGTAAAAAGTAATTAGTCATTATCTGAGGCGGATGCTCTTCATAAACAAGCACATCATTAGCAAAATAAGTTTTAGACCCTGAAAATGAAATGATATTATATGTTTGAATTAATTCAGAGTTATATTCAATGTTTTCAACCTTTATCCATTTTAAATCAGAACTATATAATTGATCCCCAACTTCCAAATCTAAAACTGCTCCATCATAGGTAATTGCTGTTTCAGCAATATTAGGATCATATGCAGCCCAACTTTTTGTTCCATCAGATTTTTTTACATAAAATGGATGGTCTACAGTTGCCTGAATCAACCCATCGTTAATAGTTACAACTGGATGGACTGGATATCCCAACATTTTTACACGCCAATTAGCAAATTCATCTTTTTCAACATCGTAGGATAATACTTTTTCTCCTATTCTAATTTCCTCAATATTTTTATATGTCCCATCTGCCATAGTTATTTTTGTTCCTTCTGGAAAACAACAGGGGTTAGATACTACAATTTCTTGAGCAGGTCCTTTATTAGATAAACCATGCTCATCTTCTGTTGTTACATATAAATAGAAAGTCCCTGTTTTATTCCAAGTATGAGCTGTAAAAACTTTTTTTTCATTACTATCAACATAATCAGTCCATGTAGGATCACTTCCATCACCCCAATCAAATAAAAATCTAACTTTATCTCTATCTGGATCCCAGTCAGTCCAATAAATATGGTCTAAATCAACAAATTGACTGTATCGATGATACAGTGTTTTTTTATTTGACCCATAAGGTGGTTCAGGACGGTGTGGTGGTGTATTATCAGGAATAGTCAACGTTAAGATATTTGAGTAACCAATAAGCCCATCAGAAAAATCATTATCACCAGTAGGATCATCTACCATCTTGTATCTCACATGATATATTCCATAGGTCTCAACCATAAATCTAGATATAATACTTTCTCCAGATTCTACAATATCTGGAGATCTTTCCTTCCACTCATCATCCTCGTGTTTCCATTGTAATCTATACTGAATCATATCATTCTCATCATCATACAAAGTAGCTGAAAATTCAGGATTATCCCATTTATAGATAGGAGGATCATCGATAAGTTCAAAATCTACTGCGTAAGGTGGTGTATTTTCTCTTGGAGTAATTTCAATAGCAAATTCTTCTGACCATTCACTTTCTTCTTCTTGACTATCTTTGGCCTTTGCCCTTATATCATAAGTATCTTCATTAATCCAAAATTTTGAAGCTTCAACATTTGAATCTGATGGCACAGGACCAAGCCAGCCACTATCTGTTCCATCTCCCCAATCGAATAAATAATAAATATCATCATTGTCAATATCATAAACATACGTTGAAAATGTTAGTTCCTCTCCTGTCAGACCAGACATTGGTCCATCTGGCTTAGCAGGTGAAAAAGGTGGACTGTTAATAATTTCGAATTCTATTAAACCTGTCCTAGTACCAACATTAGAATCAATATAAATATCACCTGTATATATACCTATATTTAATTCTGAAGTGTCAACTGCCACTTCGTGGTTAACAGCATTCTGAGTGGATGTTCCTTCTGTTGGTGATATTTCCATCCAATTCTTGTTATCCGATACAGTCCAAGAAAGTGTATCAACCCCACCATTCCAAACGCTAAAATTAAATTTCAGTGTTTCTCCTACAGTTACTTCACCAAAATTATAATTAGGCGGGTCTGGAGATACTCTTAGGGCGGGGGAAGAAGATGTGTCCAGTTGAATTCTAATTGATTTAAGTTCACCATAAACGTTAGCATTAACACCGGAACCACCCATTGCAGCAATCGAATTTGAATTTACTCTATTTGCGCAATTGATTAAATGTTCTCCTTCTTCGCAAAAAATAGGTCCAGAGGTAATGTATTCGTTTTTATTACCAATATCAAAATCTTTAGTAATGGGTATAGGAATAGGAAAAGGTATACCAATTTGTTGATCATGAAAAACACGTCTCTCATAATGAAATGCTTTTTCATCTAAATCTGTATTTTCGCAAACATTAAAGTATAGATCTAAAAAAAGACATTCAAAATCTCCCCAAAATGTCCAACCGATAAATTGTCCAGAACCTGAATAATCATAATCAAAAGTAAACTTATAATATGCATCAAAGGGGCAATCCCATGTCATATTATGCCAACAAAACTGATTACCACCAAAGCCGCCTACCCCTGTAGTAACTAAATTAACTATTGTATGAGAATCATATGAATCAACATCTTCGTAACCATTGTCAAAACCGATAAAACCATCAATATCATGATAACTGCCATATTCTTCCCATCCTGGGTAAAATGTTTCATCATAATAAAGCGTCTCTATATCCTTATTGATAGTAACTTTAGTGGTACATCCATAGTTAGCAAGAAATCCTGAGATAACAGTTATAAAAACGACAAAAACAAAGATCTTACTAATAAAAAGATTTTTCATATTTATTTTTCCCCCAGATCTGACCATCTTATTTTGTCAAATTCAACAAGATAAACAGATCAGTTAAATATAAATGTTACCAAAAAAGTGATTAATATAAATTAATGTTGTTTGCAATTAGAATAAATCAAAAATATTTCAATAATAAGTGTACAATAATATACAATTTTTATTTTATCTATCCATTTCACAGTAGGACATTCGTCAAGATCATATTTGTTAACAGTTACAAAATTTTTATATTTTATTACTTTAATAGCCATAAACTACAATTTAAATTAGGGTGAATTCATTTATTTTCCAATAAAGACAAATAAAGGTAAAAATCTCAAAAAAATATTAATATTAGAGAATAGTTTTTGAAAATATGGCATTGACTCCAATATTTTGGTCAAAAGTTTTCGAGAAACAAGGATATCGAGGATTAGTACTAGCCATAGTACTTGCTTTTATTGTATCGATTCTTTTATATATTCTATTTTATTTCGTAGTTCCCCAATATTTTGAATTATTTGGTATATTAGTGGAAATAATTGGATATATAATACTTTTGATAGGGCTGATAATTTTCTTTTTGTTGTACTGGAAATTAGTTGTAAAAAAGAAATAAAAGATTTTAGTTAAATAGAACTGATGTAGAAAAAAAGATTGTTTGTTTTTTTGTAAACAATCTCGGAAATTCCCTTCGAGAACGTAGTTACATACTCGGCGGGCCCATCCCTTTTTACAATTTTTGGAGAATTAATTTATAGTTAAAAATAATACAATTTTTGAAAAAATGTCAAATGAAAATTTTTTTAAATCAGATGAAGAGTTAAAGAAAATTCTTACAAAAGAAGAGTTTAATATTCTAAGGAAAAAAGGAACAGAAGCTCCTTTTTCTGGAAAATACATAAAAAACAAGAAAAAGGGAATATATATTTGTAAAGTTTGTAAAAATAAATTATTCTCATCTGAAACAAAATATGATTCTGGTAGTGGCTGGCCTAGTTTTTATAAAACGTTAAAAAAAAATTCTGTTGAATTAGAAGACGATTATAGCCTTGGTATTAAAAGAATTGAAGTTATTTGCAAGATTTGTAAAAGCCATCTTGGGCACGTGTTTGATGATGGTCCGATGCCAACTGGTAAAAGATTTTGTATAAACTCTAAATCTCTTGACTTTATAGGTTCAGATTAATTATACTGCAATCTTTATTCCAAGTTCATAAGCAAGTTCTTTGTATCTATTTCTAATTGTCACTTCTGTTACCCCTGATGTTTCTGAAATCTCTTTTTGTGTTTTTTTTTCACCAGATAAAACTGAAGCTATATATAATGATGCAGCAGCAAGACCAATAGGTCCACGACCACTAGTAAGTTCTTTTTTGTTTGCTCTTTTTAATATTTTTAATGCTTTTGATTTTGTTTCAGAACTAAGATCTAAATCACTAGAGAACCTAGCGATATAATCTTTTGGAGATGTTGGTTTAAGTTTTAGTTTTAATGCTTTGTTTATATGTCTATAGTTTCGTCCTATTTCCTTTCTTTTTATATTTGTTTTATCACTTATCTCATCAAGAGTTCTTGGAACACCACATTGTCTACATGCGGCATAAATTGTCGATGCGACTACACCATCTATGCTTCTTCCTCTGATAAGATTCTTATTTACTGCTTTTCTGTATATAACTGCAGCGTTTTCTCTTACGGATCTAGGTAATTCTAAGGTAGAGGACATCCTGTCAATATATTGTAAAGCTTCTATTAGATTTCTTTCTTGATATTGGCTGGTACGAAGTCTTTTTTGCCATTTTCTGAGTCTGTATACTCTTGCTCTATTTCTGTTAGGTATGGATCGGCCATAAAAATCTCTATTTTTCCAGTCTATTGTTGTTGTCAGTCCTTTATCGTGAACTAAAGGTGTCATTGGTGCCCCTGTTCTGGCTCTTTTTTCTTTTTGTTCGCTATCAAATGCTCTCCATTCAGGCCCGTAATCTATTAGATCGTCATCTAAAACTAAACCACAGTTATTACATACTAATTCTGCCCTATTATCGTCTCTTGTAAGTTTTTTACAACTGCATTCAGGACATTCGTTTATTTCTTCTATCTTGTTTAATTCTTTATTATTTACCATCTCTACTCAATATATATGTATTATAACTTCTATATAAAGATTTCGTATAAATTTAGCTATTTTTGATAAATTATGTACAAAGTAATCTAAATTGAAAGGAAAACTAGAAAAAAACTTAAACGAGATTTAGTTTCAATACCTAGAATCGGAGAAAGATAAATGGAAAAGTCAGTGGGCGCAGTTATTAAAAAAGATAATAAATATTTGATATTAAAATATGGTTTAGGCCACTGGGGGTTTGTTAAAGGACATGTAGAAAAAAATGAAACAGATGAAGACACATTATATAGAGAAACTGAAGAAGAAACAGATCTTAAAAAAGAAAACATAAAAATAATTAATGGTTTTAAACAAAAAATTAGTTATTATTTTAAAAGAGAAGGAAAAACTGTATACAAAGAGGTTAACTATTATCTAGCGGAAAGTGACACATTTAATGTAAAAATTTCACATGAACATAAAGACTACAAATGGCTAGAATATAAAGAAGCAATGGAAAAACTTAGTTTCAAAAATACAAAAAAAATTCTAAAAAAAGCAAATGATTTTTTATGTAAATAATAAAAATTTATTATTTTTTATCAATAGATTTTTTAACTTTTTCTTCTCCTTTTAACCATACCGTTCTTTGTGGGAATGGAATTGTAATACCTTCTTTTCTAAATCTAGCATCTATTTCACTTCTTATCTCACTCTTAGCCTTCCATTGATTCATTACATCATTAACCCAGAAGATAATCACAAACTTTAAACCTGAATCGCCAAACTCAGTAAATCTAACCAAAGGTTCAAAACCCTCGTCATGAATTGTATCGGGATTATCCATAGCAACTTCATTTAATATTTTTTTAACTTTTTCAATATCTGAACCATAAGCAACACTGACCTCAATTTTGTTTCTTATCTTAGTATCAGGTTGAACTATATTTACTATTTTTTGGTTTGCAACAGTATTATTTGGAAGAACAATTAACTCATGCTCAAAGAGGCTATACAACTTAGTGGATCTCATACCAACACTTTCTACACGGCAATACTCACCACTCTCAAGAACAATTACATCACCAATCTTAAACGGTCTATCAAGTAAAAGATGCATACCACTAAAATAATTAGAAAGAGTATCTTGAGCTGCAAACGCCAAAACAAGACCCATAACCCCTGCTCCGGCAAGAATAGCTGTTACCTCTATTCCAATAGCATTTAAACCAAAAATCAGACCGCCTATTATAATTACTACAATACCTACTTTTTTTAAAACTGGTTTTAAAACAGTTCCAAAATTACTTTTTTCACCACCTTTCTTGATAGTAATTTCCTCTAAAAGTTCGTTAAATACTTTATAGATTACAAAGATACTTACTAAAACTGTAGCAAAATAATATAATTGGAATAAACTAGCCTTGTATCCAATATTTATTCCAAATTGTATAATAGACACAATAAACCCATATAATACAACTAAAAATAAGATTGGTTTTTTAATGATTTCAACAACAGCATCATCAAACTTTGTTTTTGTTTTCTTTGCTAAAGCAAATAGTATATATTTTATTATCAGGTAAATAATAAGTGCGATTATAAGCCAAATAACAATGTTTAGGATTAAAGCACCGTAAGGATTGTTTAAAGGGGAGGGTAATGGATTATTGATCCCACTAAGTATAGTATTTTCTTTTCCTTCATATACACCAAATATATTTATCGCAAAATTTTTTTCAATGGTCTCTTTTTTTGTGCTATTTAGTTCCCTAAAAACAAATTTTACGGTACCTGTCTTTTTTTCATTATCAGGATATTTTGGAACTTTAAATTTCAGATATACAATTTCATATTGGTTATCTTCTGATAAAACAAAACTAGATGGCGAGATACTATATGACCAGCCTGTCAAACCTGTTGTTTCAACAGCTATAGCATAATTTAGACTAGAATTTCTATATACAGTCCAATAAAATTCCCCACCTTTATTAATTTCTATATCTTTAGAATATTCATCATCTTCGCCAACCACAGGTTGGCTTCCTAAAACAGAGTTACAGCTTAAAAAAAAACCCGATAAAACTATAATTGATAGTATTACAAAGTATTTCCTCTTCATTTTCTCCCCGTATAAATTCACTCAATTTTCATTATAATAATTTTTATAACTATTAAATTTTGTCTTTTAGTTACAGGAAAGTTATATATTAACTTCAATCCTTAACTTTATTGATAATTCTTTGTATCTATTTCTAATCATATCTTCATTTACTTTTGCAACGTCTGAAATATCTTTATGAATTCGCGCCTCCTATTTGCAAAAATATTTTAAACTCTTTTTGTATACATACTCTAAGGTGATGTGGATGCAGAAAACATTATTTGATTTTCTGGATGAAGATGATTTGAAAGAAATGCAAAAAATAAACTAAAAATATCATTTATTTTTATAGGTGGGAGTTTTCAGAGCTTTGGAAGTTTATTTTTCTTATATCTCCAGATAGAAACAGCTAGAATAATCATAAATATTATAAAACAAGCAATGGCAATATATAAAAAAATTGGTTCTTGAGAAAAACTAGTGATTCCCTCTTGACCGTTTGTACCATAACCACCATTTCTTGTAATTTTTGAGGTATTATTGACTGCATTAGGAATAGAGTCATGATAATAATTTTTTTTCCCTTTTATACCTTCATTAATACTTTGTGGGAGCATATTAGATGTTTTACTAGTTAAAAAATTGATAATTTGAATTACACCTATTGCAAGTGATATAAATGTTGCAGAAAATAGTACAACAATCCTTGTATTTTCCGGGTGGAGAAGGCCTTCTCCTTTCCAAGTTAACTTATAATAGACCCATTTGTGTCCCTTTCTTTCTTTTCTTTTAACAAGACCTGCCTCAGTTAGTTTTGACAAGTGTTCATGTAATGTTGCTTTATTTAGATCAGTGCTCTTACTTATTTCCTGCAGATTCATCTTTTTGCCATCCAAAGTTTTTAAAATATCCAATCTAGTGTCTGAAGCAAGAGCTTTGAAACTTTTCATATCTAAAGTTACTTTGGACATATTGATAATATATTGTTTAATAGTACTTTATTTATATATTATTTGATTTTGTTTGGAATTTGCCTAACAAAATATAACATAAAATTTTAAGAAATTTGAAGATATTACATGTAGCTTGATATGAACAAAAAAGCAATGATAAATTTACTAAAAAAATGTGATGCGATAAAATTTGGTAGATTTGTTTTAACTTCAGGGGCAATTAGTGATTATTATATTGATATCAAAAAAGCAAGTACAAATCCTGAGATACTTAAAAAGATTGCAGAATCCATGAAAGAATATGCAGAAGGTTATGATTATATTGCTGGTATGGAACTAGGTGCCGTACCATTAATAGTTGCTTTATCACTTGAAACAAATATACCTTATGTAATTATCAGAAAAGATGTAAAAAAACATGGCACAAACAAAAACATCGAGGGGGACAATGTATCCGGTAAAAAAGTGCTTATAGTTGAGGACGTGACTACTAGCGGGGGATCTGTTATTAAAGCAATTAATATAATTCGTCAAAATAGAGGTCTTGTTGATGAGGTTTTAGTTGTTGTAGATCGGGAGAGTGGTGCAGAAAAAAAATTACGTAAGCATGATGTTAATTTTATACCGATTCTCTCTGTTAGTGACATTTTGAAAAATAGTTAACTGTTAAATATTTGATTGATATTCAGTTATTTCCCGGGAGGTAAAATAATTATGAAAATACTAGTTGTTGGTGGAGGCGCAAGAGAGCATGCTATTTGTGATGCTATACATCTTTCTGAAGAAGCTGAATTATATTCTGTTATGAAAAACATTAACCCTGGAATAAAGAGAATGGCTAAGGATTTTTTACAAGAAAAAGAAACAAATATTAAAAAGATTGTAGAATGGTCAAGGGAAAAACATATTGATATCGCTCTTGTAGGACCTGAAGCACCATTAGAAGCAGGAATCGTAAATGAGTTGGAAAAAATAGGAATTAAGACTTGTGCACCCCGAAAAGAAGCAGCGAAAATTGAGACCGATAAAGAATGGATGAGAAATCTTTTAAAAAAATATGATGTCCCGGGTCAACTTAGATATGAAAGTTTTTCGAGTTCATCTAAAGCTAAGAAATTTATTGAGGAGTTAGATTGTGAAGTTGCTATAAAACCAATTGGACTTACAGGTGGTAAAGGGGTAAAAGTAGCTGGTGATCACTTCAAAGGTATAGATGAAGCTATGGATTATGTGAACAAAGTAATTAATAGTAAAATTGGTGGGAAATCAAAGGTTTTAATAGAAGAAAAAGCAGTTGGTGAAGAGTTTACACTTCAGGCTTTTTCAGATGGAAAAACAATTCTTCCGTTACATGCAGTTCAAGATCATAAAAGACTTTTACCTGATGATCTTGGTCCTAACACAGGTGGAATGGGCTCATATTCCTGTGAAAATGGTTTGCTACCATTTCTTTCAAAAAGTGACTATGAAGAAGGAGCAGCTATTCTCCAAAAAATAGTAGAAGCACTTGATAAAGAAGGTTGTTCATACATCGGACCTATTTACGGGCAATTTATGCTTACAGTAAATGGACCCAAGATAATTGAGATAAACGCTCGTTTTGGTGACCCTGAAGCAATGAATGTTTTACCTTTGCTTGAAACAGATTATTTAATGCTTTGTAAATCAATGATTAAAGGCAACCTTAATAAACAAAAAATTAAGATGAAGAAAAAATCTACTGTATGTAAATATGTTGTTCCTGAGGGATATGGTATAAAAAGTATAGATGGGAAAAAAATCTATGTAGACGAACAAGGAATTGTAGATACTGGCTCAAAAATGTTTTATGCTTCTGTAAACAAGATGAACGATTTTGTTACCACTACAACGTCTAGATCACTTGCGGTAGTAGGTATTTCTGATTCTATAAACGATGCAGAAAAAATATGTGAAGAAGCACTCGACCACATCAAAGGAGAGCATATATTTATAAGACATGATATCGGAAAACCAGATCTAATAAAAAGAAGGATAGATCACATGAATAAATTACGTGGAATGTAAATTTTATGAAGCAAGAAATTTTTTTGTATTTCATTGGAACCGCAGGTTCTGGTAAATCAACTTTAACAAATATTTTTAAAAGATGGATGGTTAATCAAGGTCTAGATGCAATAACTGTGAATTTAGATCCTGGAGCTGATAATCTTCCTTATGAACCTGATGTTGACATACGTGATTGGATATCTCTTAAAGACGTTATGAAATCATATAATCTTGGACCTAATGGCGCTCAAATTGCTTGTGCTGATATGTTGGCTCTGAACACCTCAGATGTAAAAGATAGTATTACTTCCTTTAAAACAGATTATGTGTTAATTGATACGCCTGGTCAGTTGGAATTATTTGTTTTCAGAGAAGCAGGAAAATATATAATAGAATTTTTAAAACCAGAAAAAACAATGATTGGATATCTTCTTGATCCGTCTCTTGCAAAAACACCTTCTGGTTTCACATCTCAACTTTTACTTGCTCTTAACACTAGTTATAGGCTTTCAAAACCACAAATTAATATTCTAAGTAAAACAGATATTTTAAAGGAGAAAGAACTAGACGAAATCATAAACTGGTCGGAAAACCCTGATTTTCTTGAAAGCGCTATCCTATCAAAAAAAGCGTCTATCTATCAAGAGATGAGCAGAAGTATTTTAAAATTAATAAAGGATTTTCAAAGTCAATTAAAAGTATATCCAACAAATAAAGAGGACGACAAGGGCATTTCAGATATTTATACAACAGTTCAGATGAGATTTCAAGGTGGAGAAGACCTGATGAGTGATTAAAAAATTTATTTTTTTACAGTTATTTCTTTTTTTATTATTTCAAAATTTTTTATCCTTAAAACGATAATTTTTCCTTTGATACTCTCTTTTAAGGGATTAAGTATTTTTGGTGATATAAATTCAACTGTTTCATCATATTTTATCTGTGGTAAGTGAAAACCTGATAGGAAAATTACGATAGCTGATGTGGGATTAAAATATTCATCGTATATTTTTACTGTGAATTTTTGTTTTTCAAAAACTGTTTCATTATAAACTATATTTAGACCATCAGAACAAATTTTTATAGTTTTTATATCAAAATTAGATACTTCTATATTGTTAACTACAAGCTTTATTATATAGGTACCTGGTTTAAAATTTGTTATATCCCAAGAATACAAAACTGAGTTATCTACTTCGGATGTTTCTGATGTTATTTTTATCCAATCATTTTCAAACTTATAATATAAACTAAAGTTCACAAAGTTAGCGGGGTTTCCAGTTCCATTTAATGCAGTTCCTTTAATATCAAATATACCTATCCTTATTATCTCGGGAATATCCAATATAGCTATTGGTGAGGGTAACGAAGCCAAAACATCGATTCTACCAGCACCCTGAGTATTTTGATCATATTCAATTCCCCACTCGTTTGATAGAAGTATTGCATTATCTTTCAAAATATCTTTTATTTCAAATGGCGTAAGATCATGATTATTTTGAAGAAGAAGAGCTGCAGCCCCTGCTGCATGAGGAGCTGCCATACTTGTACCTGTAAATGTAGCAGTTTGGTTGTTAAGCCAGAGGCTTTTTACAGCTACCGCTGGTGCAACAACATCTGGTTTTATTTGCCCTGTTGAAGTTGGTCCCCTAGAACTAGCTGAATATATGTTATCATATTTGTCGGTTCCTCCAACAGTAAGAGCTTTTTCAGCGCATCCTGGACTATTTATAGTACCCTCAGCAGGGCCATCATTACCAGCAGCTACAACAACTGTGACTCCAAAATCAATTACTTCATTTACTTTTTGACTCAACACATCATTTGGATTTCCATTTGAATCGCCTAAACTAAGGGAAATAATATCAACATGATCTGAAGTATCTTCATCTTCGTTTGGATCAAGAGCTCTTGTCATAGCTTCTAGAAACCATGAAGCTTTACCCACACCATCTCTATTCATTATCCGATAAGCATATATAGACGCGTCAGGAGCAACACCCAATGCAATTCCAGCACAATGAGTCCCGTGACCATGTTCATCATCAGGATTGTCATCAGGATCTTTTGGTGACCAGTATGTACTGTTTGTTTTGCTATATCTATTATATGTAACAAAATCATATCCATCAACAACCTTGAAACCTGGGCCGATACCTTCACCAAGGTAAAAATGATGATAATCAATACCAGTATCTAAAATTGCAATACTAACGTCTTTTCCAGTTATATTTCTTCCTTCATCATCTTTTAAGTTCCAAACCTGATCTGCTCTTATTTTACTTACCCCCCAAGAGAGAGGATCTTCATATGATATAGAAATTGTTATATCTGGTTCCACACTTTTAACGTAAGATAAGGACTTAATTTTGTCAATTATGCTAAAAGGTATATTTTCTATTACAATGCTATTTGATAAAAGGGTAAAATCATGAGAAAATATTTTTTCAGAAGAAGATTCAACCCCTAAAAAATTTAAAATATCGTTTTTTGCTTTTTGATGTAGAGAAATCAATTTATTTTTATGTTGATTTATTTGATTCTCAAAAATATTCAAATTTGTGATTTTATTGTTAATGCTGTCTATTATTTTTTTTCTAAAATTTAAAAGTGATAATTCTTTGAATTCGACTATATAGCTTTCAGTTTTTTTATCTTCTATATAGAAAGCAAAAGTAAAATTGGCTAATAACTGAAATATTAACAAAAAAACAATTAGAATAACAAAAAATGTACTTCTATTCTTTAAATTTAACCTATTTATTAACAGATTCATTATTTTTATATATAATGCTTTATTATATTTATAGTTTATTTATCAAATCTTGTCCACTCTTTCTTTTTTGAAAGTAAAGCTACTCTAGAATCCGATTTTTGCATAGTTAATGGATATCCTACTTTTTCTGCTAGCTTCTCAGAAAAGTTAATAATCATTTCGTGGGAAGGCATATTTGATATATTCATTCTTTTTCTTGAGTACCCCACGAAAACATAACCTTTTGGTTCAATAAACATAGGTTCTGCTTTATTATCAAGATCTGCATATTCCTGGATATACTTTTCGTTCATGTTCCAACCATTTACAAGAGTATGACGAATAACAGTTCGGGTGTCAAGAGATGGCAACAGCTCCAGGGTTTTGTTTATTTTTTCCCAACCATCCTTTATTTTTGGAGAACATAATTTTCTATACACACTTTTATTAGGCGCAACAACCGAGACGTAAAGCTGTTTTGGAAGAGTATCCATATTTTCAAGTACTTTCGGAGTTGTACCATTTGTGACTAGAAAAGTCGTAATGTCTCTTTTATGGCATTCATTAAAAAATTCACTTAAATTAGGATAAAGTGTTGGTTCACCAGTAAGTGAGCATGCTAACATATTAGGCTTATTTGCTTCTTCCCATTTTTTCATATCGCAGCGATCATCACCTTTGAAACCTGTTATAAGTTTACGTTGTTGTTCTATAGCATTATCTAGAATATATTTTGGATCATCAACCTTTTCAAAGCCATCATCTGGAAAACCCTGATTTCTCCAACAAAAAAGACAGTTATGTGTACATTGATTTATTGCGGGTGTCATCTGGAGGCATCTGTGTGTTTTAATACCATAGAAAGTCTGTTTATAACATTCTCTGTTGTAAATTAAACTCTGCCGCATCCAATGACAAAGTTTTACACCTGAATGATTGCCGACAATAGCATAATGCTGTTTTTTTAGAATTTTTTTTAATACCTCATTCATTGGTATTTTCATCTCTTTAATTTAAATCTACTATCAAATTTTTTGTGGTTATGTATTAAGAGGTAATATAAAAACCATTGATATTCTATAAAATTTTTTAGTTTTGTCATTTTAACACCTAAATTTTTTGTAAAAAAATATCAAAAAAGTATCATTAGCGAGAACAAAGAGGAAAACCAATAAAATATATGTTAAAGTATTGATACGAAAAAAATTATATTAACTATATCAAAAGAAGATATGGTAACAACAGAGTGAGAGAGTTTTTAAATAATTAAAAATAACTAGCACAGCCCCATTTTTATATCATAGAAATCAACCAATTTGTTGATTTTTTTATCTATTTTTAACGTATATTCTTTGTTTGGAAGATAGGATTCTAAATACAAATTTTGATATTTATCTACTAATTTTGGATATCTATTTTTTATCTTATTAATAAAAATATCTTTTTGGAATCCTTTCAGTTCCAAATATTTATACAAAAAATACTTAATTTTATCTTTTTTAACCCGGCTGATTATTTCTTCTAATTCACCTTCTACAAAATATGGAATTAAAGGAATCAAGGCAAGCCCAGTTGGTATATTATTTTCATCTAGTTTCTTTATGGTCTCTAATCTACTTTTAACTGGAGGTAACTTTTTTTCGATGATTCTTCTTTTTTGATCATTGATTGTTGTTATACTAATTGTAACTCTACAATTCTTGATTTTTTTTAGAAGCACAATATCTCTTAAAATCAAATTTGATTTTGTTAGAATGTGGCAACTAAAATTATGTTTTTTTATTTGTTTTAAAATCTTTAATGTTTTATTCTCTTTTTCTTCAATTTTTTGATACGGGTCATTTACACTTCCAACAATTATATTACCAGACCTAATTTTTTTTAATTCTTTTTCTAAAACAACTTCAATATTGTTTTTGATAAATATTTTTTTATTATATGAAGAATCACAATATATGCATCCAAATTCACAATTTTGGTATGGATCAACTGTATAATCTCCACAGAAAAGATTGTCTTTTTTAGTTATTTTTTTTAATGCTGAATTAACGTTTATTTTTTTATATTGCATTTACATCTCATCGGGGGCAGTTATTCCTAAAAGGTTTAATCCATTCTTTAGTACAACTTTTGTTGATTTTACAAGGAACAACCTTGCTTTTCTTAAATCATTTTTTTCTTCAAATAAAACAGGGCAATCACGATAAAACTGGTTAAAGTTTGAGGCTGTTTCGTATAAATAGTTTGCAATAAGGTGAGGTTTGTATTCTTCAAATGCTTGCTTTATTATATCTGGAAAATAGGCAATTTTTTTAATTAATACTATCTCAGAATTATGATTTAGTCCTGTTGGATCAATTTTTTTAAGTTTGTCTTTATTTTTTGAAAGTATGCTAGCAGCTCTTGCATGGGCATATTGAATAAACGGAGCTGAGTTTCCCTCAAAGTTTAATGCCTCCTCCCATTTAAAAACTATTGATTTTTCTGGTTGAACCTTAATTATGTTGTATCTTAAAGCACCGATTCCAACATATTCTGAAATCTCTTTCATTTTTTCTTCTGAAAGCTCATTTCCCCTTCGTTTTTTTACCTCTGCATATGCTCTATTTATGCATTCATCCACGAGATCATCAAGATACACAACTCGTGCTTTTCTAGTGGACATCTTACCACCAGGTAAGGAAACAAATGAATAGAAAATGACTTTAGGTATCATTTCTGATTTGATGAGTTTTAGGGCTGTTTCAACTTGTTTTGATTCTAGTTTATGATCTTCTCCAAGTATATTTATTAATATATCAGCGTGCTTGGCTTTCCATAAATGATATGCTATGTCTCTGGTAGCATATAATGTGGTTCCATCTTTTCTTAAAAAAAAGAATTTAGTATTTCTACCTTTTATACCAAAATCCTTCATATCTATATAATATGCGCCATCTTCTTTTTGAGCATATAAAGATTTTTTTAATTTTTTTACTATTTGATCAACCGATTTATTCTCAACAAATTTTGACTCTGGGATATAACTATCAATTATAATATTTATTTTTTCAAGGCTTTCATTAATTCCTTGTAATACTGGCTTGTATGCTTTATGGATCATTTGAATAGTTTTTTGGTCTCCTTCTTCACTTTTTTTTATAATTTTTTGGATATCTTCTGTAATTTCAACGTTCTCTTCTAAGAGTTTACTTGTTTTTTGATAGTATCCAACAGTTTTATGGTCTGCTTTTTCTGTATCGCTCTTTTTTATCTCTTCTGATTTTAGATTGTTTATTCCCCACGCTAAAATTGCTACTTGTTTACCCATGTCATCTAGATAGAACTGTGATTCAACTTTGTAACCAGCTGCTTTTGAAATTCTAACCATAGTATCACCGATAATAGGGTTTCTTGCTCTTCCAACATGCAATGGTCCATTAGGATTTGCCGAGGTGTGTTCAACTATTATTTTTTTGTTTTTAGGTTTATGATAACCATATTTTTTATTTTTTTTAGATATGTTCTCAAATAGGGCTTTATTTATTTTATTTTCATTTATAAAAAAATTTACATATCCATTTTTCGCTTCAATTTTTCTAATCCATCTATTTGGTTTTATTCTTTTTTTTATATCTTCAGCTATTCTTTGTGGCGGTTTTTTCATTAATGGAGCTAGTTGAAAACATGGATATGCAAAATCACCTATTTTTTCATCCTTTGGTATTTCAAGTTTTATTTCTTTTTTCAATTGTGGATTAGAATCTTTTATATTTTTTTTAATTTCATTTCTGATGATTTCGAAAGGATACATAGTACAAATGTGGAATTAGATTTGTATTTAAAGTATTTTGCAAAAGCTGTAAACATTGGTATATATAAGAATTCATTAAACTGTTTTTTATTATTTTTTGAAAAGGTTTATATTATAAAACTATATAATGGACCACTGGTGAAAAAGAGTTATGGCTATAGGGTTTGTATTAATAAGTGCAGCTCCTGCCCAGGAACATGATGTATACAATAAATTAACCAAAGTACCAGAGATTGTTGAATTGCATCCGTTGTTTGGAGAATATGATCTTATAGCTAAGATAAAAGCGGACGATTTCGAGAGACTCGGTAAAATCGTTGTTGACAAAATAAGAGCAATCGAAGGAGTAATTGATACAAAAACATTAACAGGTACAAAATTTTAATAGGAGGTAAGAAAGAATGAATTATATAGCACAATTTTTGAGTATGTTGACGCTAGTATTTGCCATTGCAAGTATAATTGCTGGAATTTTTACTGCATACTTTGGATCTGGACGCAGCAGAGCAGTAGGCGGAATATTGGTTGTTATTGGCATACTTGTGTTTATACTCTTTATGTATGGTGCTGGATGGTTATCAGGAATTTTAGGGTTACCAGGTGGAATATTATCATTTGAAGGCACTATCCTGCAGGGTATTGTAGCAATAGTTGGTGCTATTGTTGGTGCGGCAATTGCCCTTGGTATATTCTTACTAGCAATAATGAAAGCATAAAACCTAAAACAAAATAATACACTTCTTTTTTTATTTATTTTAAATTTTTTTGATTTATTAGATTATCTAATACTTTTTTATGGATATCAAATGATTTCTGATTGTATAAAACAAATTTTACTAGTTTCAAATTCAATGGTTTTGATAGTTCATTTGTTATTGTTTTAAATGCAACTCTGGCCGCTTTATCAGTTGGATAACCAAAATAACCTGTACTTAAAGATGGAAAAGAAATACTTTTAATGTTATTTGCTTCGGCAAGTTTTAGACATTCCTTGTAGCATGAGGAGAGTTTTTTTGGATCATCTTGTGAATTAGAATATACCGGTCCAACAGTATGAATAATATACTTTGAATCAAGATCATATCCTTTAGTTAACTTTGCTTCACCAGTTTTACATCCCCCTAATTTTTTACACTCCTCCCATAGTTTTGGTCCTGCTGTCCTATGTATAGCTCCTGCTACTCCTCCACCTGGAGCAAGTTTTTTATTTGCAGCATTTACAATAGCAACCGTTCTTTGTTTTGTGATATCCCCTATAGTCAACGCCAAGATAGAATTTCCAATTTTTAATTCTTTCATAATATTTTTTCCTCCACTATAACATCTTATTAATATAGTTCATGCATAAAAAAATATATATTATATGAAAAAAAGAGAATATTATTTGCTCTTTTTTGAGTTATAAAACAAAAGATAAATTAGCTTGGGAGTATATATAAAATATAAAATTAGATATTTACCCATACAATAGGAATATCTTGAGGAATTGTTTTTTTATTTTTCCTTTTTTGTTTCTTTTTTTTCATCATAAATTGTAGCCTCTTTAAAATTATTTTATTTTCCCTGCAAGAACTTTGGCTCTATTTCCAACGACTAGGCATTTGGCAATAAATTCCATTTCTTTAGCTTCTTGTTTGGATGATACTTGTCCTACGATCATCATTTTTTATCTCCTCAAAATTAACTTTGTAAAAAGGGTTTAAAAGGGATTGTTGTACAAATCTGTCCTAGTTTCTTTACATTTCTATCCAGAAGATAAAAAACGTCTTAAAATCTAAGATTATTCTTTTCCAAAAATATTATCTATCATCCATTCTGGATCAAAAGGTATTTGATCTTTGTATTCTTGGCCGACGCCAATAAAAAGCAAAGGTTTATTAATTGTATAAGCAACACTTAGGGCACTACCCCCTTTTGCATCTGTATCAACTTTTGTAAGTATTACCCCATCTATACCAACTGTTTCATTGAACCTTTTTGCTTGTTCTACAGCATCGTTCCCAGAAAGAGCATCACCAACAAAAATAATTAGATTAGGTTTTGCTACTCTCTTAATTTTTGACATTTCATCCATTAGATTAATATTTGTTTGCACTCTCCCAGCTGTATCTAATAAAACAACATCCTTATGTTTTGCTTTGGCGTGTTCTATTGCATCAAAAGCGACTGCAGCTGGATCTGCACCAGCTCCATGTTTAATTATTTTACATCCAACTTTTTCAGCATGAATTGTCAGCTGTTCAATTGCACCAGCTCTAAAAGTATCACCTGCTGCCATCACACAAGAAAAACCTTTTTCTTTTAACATTGTTGCAACTTTGCCAATAGACAAGGTCTTTCCACTGCCGTTGACACCAATAAACATTATTACTATTGGTTTTTCTTTTTTCTTTATAAAATTTATAAAATCAAGTTCACTTGATTTCAATACATGACTGATAGCCTTTTTCAAAACATCTTCAATTCTTTCACTGATTTTTTTTCTATCAAAAGATATGTGTTTCAATTCTTCTTTTATATCTTTTTTTATAGACTCTATTACAGAATATGCTACATCTGCCTCAAGTAATCCAATTTCTAAGTCCCACAATAGATCTTCAAGTTTCTCATCGCTTATTAGTTTGCCCGTCTTTTTTTCCGTTTTTACTACTTCTTCAATGCTTCTTCTTGTCTTTAGAGCATGACCAAGCTCTGTTTCAATACTTTTTTCAATTTGTTCATCTACTTTTTTATCCCTAATTTGTTTTTCTTTGCTGATCTTTTTTTGTTTTGTTTTTGGTTTTTCATAAATTTTTTTAATTTCTTTTTTTTCAATTTTATCAATGCTTGGTTTTTTTTCAGTTTCTATTTCGTTCTTAGGCTCTGTCTTTGGTTTTAACTCTTCTTTTTTTGTTTCAGATTCAACTTTCTTTTCTTCTTTTTTTAGTTCTTCCTCTAGTTCTTTTTCTAGCTTGTCTTCAAATTTTTTCAATCTTTTTTTTAAAAACTTGAACATCTGTCTTTTCTACCTTTTTTTATTCATTTTGTTCTTGATACATTTTTTGTGCTTTTTGATATACTTCTGATGCTTCTCTCTGAGTATTTTTCCTTATTTGATCAATCTTATCCATATTTTCTTCTAGTTCTTTGATTCTTTCATTTATCTTTTTTAGAGCATCGCTTGTTTCTTTCTCAACAACATAACCTGCTCCAATATCAAAAAGTATTTTGGAGGGATCTTTTGCTTTGGCATCAATATATGATCCTCCCCCTATAGGTAAAAGCATATCTATATTTTTGTCCTTATTTTCAATATTTTGGATAGTTATTTTTGATTTATTGTATTCATTTATTGCTTGCTGAAGATATGACATCTGCATATCAATCTGATTTAATTGTTCTTTGTATTGTTCTATCATAACCATTAGTCTAGATAATTCGTCATTTTCAGGCATTATAAAACATCCTTAAATATTTCTTTGTCTCCGAATAACAGAACTAGTATTATTAGTTTATTCCTTTTTATAAGACGAGCTTTAAATTATTTAATTGAAAATGGTTATAAAGACTTAAATATTGCAGTTATTGGGGTTGTGAAGGAGAGAATAGATGGGTAAACCTAGGTGTACAACTGGTATAGAGTTACTCGATTCTGAGTTGAATGGTGGTATACCCGTGGGTAGTATTGTCTTAGTTTCTGGTTCAAGCGGAGTTGGTAAAACCACTCTTTGTATGAATTTTTTAATAAATGGAATTAAAAACAATGAAAAAGGAGTATTTTTTACAGCCTCTGAATCTGTCCCTAAGTTAAAGAGATTTCAGAGTACCTTTGATAATTTTGATGAAAGATTTATAAAAGCAGGGGATCTGACATTGATCGATTTATGGAGTATTAGTGATAAACTAGGTTTAAATCCTGAAAGATATTCTTTTGAGGAAGCTAATCTTTTGTTTGAGGTTATACGGGATATTACTAAAGAATTGCACGCTAAAAGATTAATCATTGATTCTATTACAGCGTTATGTTACAGACTACAAACAAGACAAATGATAAGAGATTTTATATTTAAATTAGGGGCATCTCTTTCATCATTGCAATGTACAACACTTATGACATCTGAAACACCACCATTTACTTATCAATTTTCACAATATGACATAGAAGAATTTATCTCAGACGGAATTTTTTTCTTAGGGGATATTGATAGAAAAGGAGACCTTATCCGCACCTTTCAAGTTGTTAAAATGAGAGGTATTTCTCATAGTAGAACAAAATTTGTTATTACAATCTCTTCAAAAAATGGGATGGAATTTTCTCCAATGCTAAAAGCGAATCTTTAAAAGTTGTCTAGTAACTCTTTATTATTTTTTCAGCTAGTTTTTTGTATTCTTTTGCAAGTTGTTCTGC
>Ga0272442_10003846_pt1 | contig 20842 bp, 19 predicted proteins | sample SSMForm2O_FD_200262 | JGI IMG/M metagenome (GOLD analysis project Ga0272442, IMG submission 200262) | Marine sediment archaeal communities from Little Sippewissett salt marsh, Falmouth, MA, United States - SSM-Form-2O | ecosystem: Environmental > Aquatic > Marine > Wetlands > Sediment ... | reverse complement strand
CTATTTTGAAGAAGCAATCAAACGCGATTCGGGCAATTCCCGTTCACACATCTCTCTGGCCGAACTTGATATCAAAAAAGCTGATTTCAAATCGGCACTGGAACATCTGGCCATCGCCGAAAAACGCGACCCGGACAATGGAAAACTATTCTATTTACGTGCCTTCGCCGAAGAAGCATTAGAAGACTACGAATCCGCTTACATTCATTATTACCGCTCGGTTTATTTTGAAGAATTCCTGTCGGTCAGCTATGAGCAAATTGCCCGTCTGGACCTTCGAAAGGCCGACTTCGCCAAAGCTCTCGAACATATCAATAAGGCAATAGAGCATAACAGCCTTAATCATCGTTTATGGTCTCTTAAGGCTGTCGCTCTTAGATTGAATGGTGATTTTGCATCCGCCGAGCAAGCAGCCGAGCACGCTCTGCAGTTGGATGCATTAAGTCCATTTGCTATGAATGAAATGATATTAACACTCGATGAGCAAGGTAAAGACAATAAGAAATTAAAGAAAGAACTGGACAATATTTTGCTGGATGACCCGCAGTTTTATGTAGAGTTTGCCTGTGAGTACTCCAATGCCGGCTTATACAAAGATGCGATTGAAGTCCTGCAACAATACAACGACAAACCCAATAATAATACGGCTCTTACAAGTTATTACGCAGGTTTTTTGGCAAGCAAAATGGGCAAGACCAAACAGGCTTTGGATTGGTTCAATACAGCAAATGCTCAATCGGTGGATTATGTCTTTCCGTTCCGTGTTGAAGCACTAAAAGTATTTGAAGAAGCTCTTAAGTATAAACCCGAAAGCAGCAGAGCACATTACTACCTCGGACTTGTCTATGCTGGAATAGACCAGATGGATGATGCCGTTTCACATTTCCGAGAATCTTTGAAACTCGATAGCGATAATGTAAGGGCATGGCGTAATCTGGGACTGTGTCTGTTTAAGACGAAGGCAGATTTACAGGAATCAAAACGTTGCTATGAAAAGGCGTTATCGATGGCACCAGAAGATTCACGAATCCTGATGGAACTGGACAGGGTTAAAAAAGCATTAGGACAGAAACCAGCAGAGCGGCTTGAATTTCTTAAAAAGCACATCAAGGTTGTAGAAGGCAGGGACAGCTTGTTGACCGATATGCTCGATTTGATGGTTGAGACCGGCCATTACCAGGAAAGCCTCTATTACTTCTCGACTCATCACTTCCATAACTGGGAAGGCCGGTATGGGATTCACAATATTTATATGGAGGCTTACATTGGAATGGCAAGAACCGCCAAGACTGCTGCTGAAGCAATCAAATTCTATTTGAAGGCCTGCGAATACCCTGAGAACCTGGAAGTTGCCCCGCGAGAACCTAACCTGAGAGGATTCTTATATTATCCTATGGTAAAACTTTATCAAGAACTTGGCAATGAGCAGGAAGCTAATCGACTGCTGAAAATAACAGCTAATGAAACCAACGAAAAACCTAACATCGGCAGTTACTATCAGGCCCTGGCATTGCGCGACTTAGGTCAATTGGAAAAGAGCAACCAAATTCTGTCCGAACTTGAAGCCCAGGGACAGCAACTGCTCGACAATCGAAGGGATGAACCTCTCGGATATTATTACCTCTCGAAGATTTATGAAGCTAATGGTCAGGCGGAAAAAGCACAAGAGTATCTCGAAAAAGCTATATCAAGTAACCCATTGATAGAGCGCAGGGCCATAACTCGCGCCCAAATATCTTATGCAGGAACGCATCAGTAATTTTTTATGAAAGGAGCTTATTATGCGTATTGTAAATTTAATCACGGTCATTTCAGTCACAATCGTATTAGCCGCAGCGGTGCCGGCGTCGGCACAAAAGGTAATTAAAGTTCGTCCGACGGAAATCGATGACGTTCTGAACAATCCCGGTATAGGTTTTACAACCTTCCAAAGATTCAACGGAGACAAGTTAAATAAAAAAGGCTGGACCGAAGGTATGCCGATCGATTATCAAGAATTTGACGGAAATCTGGAAAACGAGGGCTATCCAGATACATCGATAGCATATCTCAGGATTTACTGGAAGTACATCGAGCCGGAAAAAGGTAAGTATAACTGGGAATTACTGGACAAGGCCCTGGCAACGGCTCAACAGCGAGGGCAAACTCTTATGTTGCGGATAGCACCATACGGACAAGTGCGTGAAGATTCCAAAGACAGAAAAAAAGATGTTCCCGACTGGTACCGTGCTATGGTGGGCAAAAAAACAGAATGGCTGACCAAAGGCACCGGCTGGACAGTTGACGCTGAAGACCCTCGTTACGCCAAATACTTCGGTGATATGGTAAGGGCTATAGGCAACAGGTATGACGGCCATCCGGCACTTGAACTTGTTGACCTTTCAATTGTAGGATTCTGGGGTGAAGGAAGAGGCTCTGCGATACTTACACATAAAACCCGGGCAGCACTGGTGAATGCCTATACAGACACCTTTAAGAAAACACCTCTGGTTATGCTCCTTACCGATGAAACAACTAACAAGTACGGTTTAACTCAGGCAAATGTCGGCTGGCGTGTGGACTGCATCGGCGATATGGGCTTCTGGGCAAAAACACAGGACGGCTGGACACATATGTTCGATTATTATCCACAGGGAATTATTAATTTCGGTATGAAGGACGCCTGGAAAAAGGCACCGATCAATTTAGAGATATGCGGAACATTCACGAGTTGGAAGCAAAGGCAGGGATACGATAAGGATGATGTAAAATACATATTCGATGAGACTCTCAAGTGGCACATATCTTCTTTCAACGCCAAAAGCTCACCCGTGCCTGATGAATGGAAGCCGCTGGTTGACGAATGGCTCAAGAAAATGGGATACCGTTTTGTGCTTCGCAGGTTTACTCATCCTGACGTGGTCCGTCCGAACGGCAAACTGGATTTCACCACCTGGTGGGACAATAAAGGTGTTGCTCCCTGTTACAAGAACTTCCTTCTGGCGCTTAGGCTAAAGAATGATGCGAGAACTGAAGTTCTGATCACCGATGCAAATATTAAAACGTGGCTGCCGGGCGATAATCTTTACGACGACGCTGTTTTCCTTCCGCTAGATATGCCAACGGGCGAATATGACATACAGATTGGGATTGTTGACAGGTTTTCTTACAAGCCAATGGTTAAACTTGCCATAGAAGGTATGAATCCGGATGGATGGTATCAGCTTGGAAAAATAAAGGTTCAGGATCAGTCGGTTAAGCAGTAACACAAAAATGGCAAATTATATGATAGCACAGCTTGATGAACTCAAGCCGGTAGAGTGCCCGTGCGGCTTGTCTCGTCGTGCCTTTATAAACCCGGAAAACACTGCGGCTACATTGCATATAGTTGACACCACAGAAGACGCGCAGCCACATTATCATAAAAAGACTACCGAGATTTATCTTATTCTCGAAGGCACCGGACAGATAGAACTCGATGGCAAATTGTCCGCCGTCAAACCGCTAACTGCAATCTTTATCAAAACAGGCTGCCGCCACCGCATTGTGGGTAAGATGCGCATTGTCAATATCTGTATACCGGCATTTGACTCCGAAGAAGAGTGGTTCGATTAGAGAAAATGGGGTTTGATGAATTCAAACCACTGATGTTCTGTGAATAAACAAACCGCCCAAATCAAGAAGGTGTTGGAAAATCTCTATGCCCGGTACAACCATCGTCACCTCATAAAACCGGACCCGCTGCAATTCGTTTATCAGTATTCCAATCCGGAGGATATGGAGATAGCAGGCTTTTTGGCATCTGTTCTTGCCTATGGGCGAGTACAGCAAATAGAAAAGAGCGTAAGCGCTCTGCTGAAACTCATGGGAAACAGCCCTTTTAATTTCGTCCAAAACTTTGATAGGGATAAAATAAATAAAATAAAAGGTTTCAGACATAGGTTTACCACCGGTGATGACATATCTAATTTGCTGGATTTGCTACGCGGCGTTCTGATAGAATTCGGAAGCATCGAAAACTTTTTTGTTCAGGGTTATAGTTCCGATGATAAGAATATTATAGCCGCATTATCAAGATTCTGTGACTGCCTTCTGAACAGATACGCCGAAACTCACGGTGGTAATATACCAAAAGGCCTGAGTTATTTGCTGGCTCGACCAGCATTAGGCAGTACCTGTAAAAGACTAAATCTTTTCCTGCGTTGGATGGTGCGCAAAGATGATGTTGATTCGGGATTATGGAAATCTATCGATAAATCCAAGTTAGTCGTACCGATAGACGTGCACATGAATAGACTCTGCAGGATTTTGGGCTTTCACAACCGAAAGATAGCCTCCTTGTCAACATCGATACAAATAACGGAAAGTTTCGGTAACATTGAACCGTCTGACCCCGTCAGGTACGATTTTGCACTCAGCAGGATTGGAATTCTTGAAAACTGCAATGGCAACTTCCGGCCGGAATGTAAAGAATGTGAATTAATTGGGTTTTGTACACGATGATTTAATGTTTAAATGAAAAACTTTCACTATTAATCGCAGATTTTATTCCGGTGGGAAAAAACTTTACCCGAAAAAATAAAAAAACTTGATTTTAGTTGAACTATAAGTTACTAAGTGAGTATACAGTCATATAGTAATTTAGTAAGGAGTATTTGATGCTAAGTAAAGAAATGCAGTTATTATTTGAAAAACAGGCGGAAATCGCAAAGGCAATAGCTCATCCCCTGAGGGTAGCAATTGTGGATTTTTTAAAGGACGGTGAACAATGCGTTTGCGATATTGCAGAATATGTCGGTTCTGAAAGGTCGAATGTTTCACGTCATCTTTCAGTTATGACCGGTGCCGGTGTACTGGAGTATCACAAGAAGGGACTCAAGGTTATTTATAAACTTAAGACACCCTGCATTCTTGATTTCTTTTCATGTGCAACTGCCTGTTTAAAACAGCAGGCAGAAGATAACAGGAAACTGTTAAAGGCCTTGTAACCGGGAAGTCTTATTATGAACTGGAAAACGGAGTGGAAAAAGTTAGCAATTCTCGTTGTTGTATTTACCGCTTGTTTTTACCTTCCAATTGGAGTTGAGCGCTTTGATAACGCTCTTACCGAATCACTACATCTGATCAAATGGTATGCTCAGGAACACGTCTTGTTATGTTTGATTCCTGCCTTTTTCATCGCAGGAGCAATCGCAGTTTTTGTCAGCCAAGCATCTGTGATGAAATATCTCGGCGCTAAGGCCAATAAAGTCCTGGCATATGCCGTGGCTTCGGTTTCAGGTTCGATACTGGCAGTTTGCTCCTGTACGATCCTACCACTTTTTGCAGGTATTTATAGAATGGGAGCAGGGCTTGGCCCGGCATCTGCTTTTCTTTATTCAGGCCCAGCTATTAATGTACTTGCAATTATCCTTACGGCTCGGATTCTTGGATTGAAACTGGGTATTGCCCGTGCAGCTGGTGCTATTAGTTTCAGTGTCATAATCGGTTTGATTATGCATTTTATATATCGAAAAGAAGAGATGGAAAAGGCCAATGGTCAAATGGCAATGCCGGAGCCTGAAGTAGCCAGACCACTGTGGCAAAATGCAGCTTTTTTTGCGGTCATGGTTGGTGTTTTAGTTTTTGCCAACTGGGGCTCTCCCAATGATTTTAATTTTAAAACAACCGATGGAACCACAATCAGAGCCGCTGTTCTAAAAGCCCCGGAACACAGCAGCCCGTTAACAGGTTCATACACAGTAAAACTTTTAGAAGGTGAACAGAGAGGCCATGAATTGAATCTGCCTGTCGAATCGGTGATAGAGAAAACACCCGTTGCCAGTACATGGACAACAATCTGGAGTCACAAGTGGATTATCGCAAGTATCTTTGGTGCGGCTTTAGGTGTAATTCTCGTTCTTTGGTTTTCGATTCCATGGTGGAAAATTATTGTAACAGCAATTCCCACAGCAACACTGACATTTATTCTTCCAATGGATGGCATGATGGTGATGATTCCTTTTACCGCCGCTGTAATAGGGCTTTCCTGGGCAACCAGTACTACAAAGGGTGAATCCGAAGAATGGTTCAGTTCGACATGGACATTTGCCAAACAAATTCTTCCCTTGCTGTTTTTGGGCGTAATTGTGGCTGGCGCTTTATTAGGCAGACCAGGGCATGAAGGACTGATTCCATCGGACTGGGTAGCTAAAGCAGTTGGCGGTAATTCTCTGTGGGCGAATCTGTTTGCCTCCGTGGCTGGAGCTTTCATGTATTTTGCGACGCTTACTGAAGTGCCAATATTGCAGGGTTTGATTGGAGCAGGCATGGGTAAAGGTCCCGCACTGGCGTTGCTCCTGGCAGGCCCGGCGCTGAGTTTGCCAAACATGCTGGTTATTCGCAGTGTTATGGGAACCCAGAAAACAGTTGTGTTTGTTACGTTGGTGGTCGTAATGGCAACGATTTCCGGAATCATATTTGGAACATTTTTTTAACGGAGATTACATAATGAAAAAAATACAGGTTCTCGGAACGAGTTGCCCCAAATGTAAGAAACTGGCGGAAAACGCAGAAACCGCCGCCGAGGCTTTAGGCATCGAATATGAAATTGAAAAAATCAAAGATATCAATGAAATTATGAAATTTGGTGTTATGATAACGCCTGCTCTTGCGGTTGATGGACAGGTAAAAATTGTAGGGAAGGTCCCCTCTCCTGAAGATATTGAGAAAATGATTGATTAAACCTCGCTTATTTCAAAGAAAGGTAAACCAATTATGAACAAGGTCACAAAAATAGCTATAGTTATAATTTTGATAGTTGCAGTTGTGGCGGTAATCATTCTCAAGAATAATGAAAAGACCAATTCAGAATCTAAAGCCCTCGGCGACCCTGTTGAAAATATTACCGCTGCAAAAATCCAGGCAGCTGAAACTGAAAAACCCGAAGAATCAAAAGTTTTACCCCGCCTGGTTGACCTTGGCGCCGACAAATGTATCCCCTGCAAGATGATGGCACCCATCCTTGAAGAGTTAAAGAAAGAGTATGCTGAAATTTTTAATGTGGAGTTTATCGATGTCTGGAAAAATCCTGATGCTGGAAATAAATACGGTATCAAATTGATCCCAACGCAAATATTTTTTGACTCCTCCGGTAAAGAACTTTTTCGTCATGAAGGTTTCTTTGGCAAAGATGATATCCTTGCCAAATGGAAAGAGTTCGGTTTCGATTTTTCCAAAGTGAAAATAGCTGACTTCAACCGCCTTGAGCCAGCTGCACCAGACACACGAAGCAAAGACCAGGTTTGCTATATGTGTGACGGGGATATCAATCTAAAGACATTAGTTACTGTAAAGACTGAAAAGGGAGATGTGCGTCTTTGCTGCCCCCACTGCTACTTTATCATGTACTCCTGTCTGACAGAAGACAAAACTGATTTCGAGAAGAAAGTCACCGTCAAAGATTTTGCTTCAGGGAATTCAATCCCCATGACCGAGGCCGTATTTCTCGCGGGGTCGGACAAAAATGGGCGTCCTGCGATTCAGGCATATACAAATACAGAAAAAGCCGGACAGACACAGAAAATATCTGGTGGTAACATCATGACCTTGGAAGCACTTAAGCAAAATGAACTCTCTCATCGTTGCGGATTCTGCGATCGAGCCTGTTATCCACAGGATGCGGCGAAAGTATCCGTTAGCGGTATTCAGACATGGGGCTGTTGTTCACACTGTGCCCTGGGTGTCGCCGCAAGAACAGGAAAAGATATAGAAGTTCATGAAAAAGACCGCTTGACGAGCGAACCAATTGTAGTTAAGACAATTAACGGCAGCATCGCTTCGCTGGAACCGTCAACTGCCGTGGCCTGGTTCGGCCAGCGTCAAAAACCGGATGGTACATGGGGTTCGGCAGGTTGCTTTCATCAGGGATTTTTTGTTAGTGCTGACAACCTGAAAAAATGGATCGAGAGGAATCCATTTGAAACAGGAAAGCTAATCAGCATTCAAGAGGCCCTGGCCAATAAAATGAAACTATCGCCGGAACAGATTCAGAAAGCCTGCAAAATCGACGAATGTTCACCGAAGTGATTATATTATTGAAATAAGACAGAAAGGATATGCAAAATGAGAATATTTTCTTTTTCTATAGCAGGCCTGTTTTTTTTTACCGCCTTTGCAATTTTGCCCTCCTATGCAGAGCAAGCCGGTGAAGCCCCTGAAACAGTAGAGCAACTCTATCCAAACCTTGCAGCTGGCGTGCTTACCTATGCAAAGGTTTCGGTACTGCCTGAAGGAATTCTGCTTAAATCTGAAGGCATAGAAATCAGTTCAAGTGGTATCGACAAGTCAATATCAGGACAGCCTGAACAATTCCAATCTGAATTGAAAAAGAATGCGTTCTTTGTCCTTGAGCAGGAAGCAACGGGGAAAATCCTTAAAAAAGTGGCAGCCCAAAAACTTTCCGAAAATGGCAAAGATGTCAATTCAACGAATGAAAACCAGCTTTTGCAGACTTTCTTTGAAGAGTTGACAAAGGATGTCAAGGTAACGGACAAAGATATAGAGACATTTTACAAGGAAAACGAAAGTGTTTTCTGCGGCACACCATTGAAGAGTGTACGGACACAGATTGAATCCTATGTCCTTCAGGACATGAAACAGCGTTTTGTAGATCAGTACATACAAACGCTTGGACAGAAACTTGAAATTGTAGTGTCAGATTCGTGGACAAAGCAACAAGCTGTAATTGCAAAAGATAATCCACTCGATAAGGCAAGAGCTACTGGTAAGCCGACACTTGCTATATTTAGTGCCGCAAGCTGCTGTGGACCGGATAAGATGATTCCCATTAGAGATGAATTGCTCAAAAAATATGATACTAAAATCAATATCGTTTATGTCGAGCCCAGAAAGGAACAGATTCTTGCTGCCCGTTATGGCATCCGTTCCATTCCTACTCAGGTTTTCTATGACAATACAGGCAGGGAATTTTTCCGTCACAGCGGTTTCTATTCGGAAAAAGATATAACCAACAAATTAAGCCAAATGGGAGTTCAATAGTATGCCGGAATTATTTACTCAACTGACCAGAGCAGTAGAAGAAGCCTGGTTTGTTGCTCTTCCTGCATGTTTTATCTGGGGTATCCTAAGTATTGTTTTGAGTCCATGTCATTTAGCCAGTATTCCGCTGATAGTGGGATTTATCGATGGACAGGGACGTATCTCAACTAAAAGGGCTTTCTACATTTCGACCTTGTTTGCAGTGGGAATACTAATCACAATCGGAGTAATTGGTGCTATTACTGCCGCGGCTGGTCGTATGATGGGGGATATCGGAAAATACGGTAATTACTTTGTTGCACTTATATTCTTTGTCGTAGGGTTACATCTTCTCGGAGTAATACCTATGCCATGGTCAGGCCCCGGGCAGATTGCAATGAAAAAGAAAGGGGCGCTTGCCGCCTTTATCTTAGGTCTTGTTTTTGGAATTGCGTTAGGTCCCTGTACATTTGCATATATGGCACCGCTGCTGGGAGTCACATTCAAGTTTGCTGCGAAAAATCTACTCTATGGTGTACTGCTTCTCATAATCTACGGAATAGGACACTGTTCCGTTATTATTTTTGCCGGGACATTCACTGAACTGGTTCAACGTTATATGAGCTGGAATGAAAAGTCCAGGGGAAGCTTGATTGTGAAAAAAATCTGTGGCATCCTCGTTCTTTTGGGAGGTTTATACCTTATATATACAGCCCCCTGACGCAATAACGAAATGACAATATGCCCTTATGGATACGATATTCTTAGCGTTTTGGTGAAGGGAAAATTAAAAAAAACCTTAAGAAAAAGGAAACATTGAAAGGAATTAGCAATGAAAACTGACTTTACGCGACGCAAATTTATGGGAACAGCAGGAGCGGCAATCTTTGCTGGTGCAGCAACAGCACCAACTCAGGCTGCAGTTAAACCGCAGGCAAAGACCATTCGGATTGTCGGGATTTGTTGCAGCCCGCGCAAGGGAAAAACCACCGCGGCCTCTCTGAAGGTCTGTCTTGAGGCTGCTGGATCTGTTAATCCACAAATTCAAACGGATTTGATAGAATTGGCAGGAATGAAAATCGACGGCTCCCTGGCTGCCGGAATACCACTTGAATCAGGCCAAAAGGATGATTTCCCGAAACTCGTCCCCAAACTCTCCGACCCAAGCGTAGCAGGAATCATCATTGGAACACCGGTCTATTTTAATAACATGACATCACTGTGCAAGGCATTCCTCGACCGCTGCATTGCCTTTCGAAAAAACAACTTTGCGCTGAGCAATAAGGTCGCCGGGGTTTTGGCAGTTGGTGGAGCCCGCAACGGCGGTCAGGAAATTACCATACAATCGGTACAGGCTTCGCTTTTCGGTCAGGAAATGATAATAGTTGGTGGCGCCAGACCAAGTGCTCGTATCGGGGCAACCGTATGGAACAGCGGGAAAAAAGACGTTACCGATGACGAGTTCGGCATGACCACCGCCAGAAGCCTTGGGCACCGAGTGGCTGAAGTTGCATTAAAGATAGTTTCTGCCAATAACTAAGCAGATACTACTGTGCCATAAGCTAACATCTGATTGTGAAATTGGGTCATAAATAAGAAAAATGACCTCGTAGCCTTCATTACGATAAAGAGACCTGTTCAAAAAATCAGTCAGACAAATATGCAAGTGCATACCACAATGGAATATAAAAAGGGAAAATTCAAATGGTCGATAAACAAATTACTGAACTAATTGCTATCGGCGCCTCTGTCTCCGCCAATTGCCAACCGTGTGTAAAATACCATGTAAGCAAGGCTCGCCAAATGAATATCGAAGAGAAGGAAATTCAGCAAGCTATTAAAACCGGCAAAATGGTCAGGAAAGGCGCTGCCGACCAGATGGATGAACTCACTTCAGAAATAATAAAATAAGATTATTTCAGGAGTAAATACAATGGGAAAAAATAGTCTCGATAAAAAGGCAAAGGGACTGAGCATCTTCGAGAAATACCTCACGGTATGGGTATTTCTTTGTATTGTTGGCGGGATTACTCTGGGAAAGGTCGCTCCTGGTGTAGCCGGCTACCTTGATAGTCTGGCTATATATGTAGGGAAAGCCCCTGTCGTATCCATTCCCATAGCAGTATGTCTGTTTTTTATGATGTATCCAATAATGGTGAAGATAGATTTTGCGGAGGTCATCAGGGCGGGCAAGAGCATCAAGCCGGTAGGATTAACCCTATTTATCAATTGGGCTGTTAAGCCTTTTACAATGTATGCTATATCAGTTTTATTTCTGGGAAGCTTGTTCTACGGCTTTATCGGGGCCGAGGCAACCGATATAATCAAACTGCCGATAGGTGCCGCTGTTGAGGTTGGCGAGAAATACGGTGACGGTACGGTAATTCTAGTCGATGGTGTCAGGATGCTCGAAGTCCCGCTTTGGCGAAGCTACCTTGCCGGCTGTATCCTCCTTGGAATAGCACCGTGCACGGCAATGGTACTTGTATGGGGCTATCTTGCAAAGGGCAATGACGGCCATACATTAGTAATGGTTGCCATTAATTCTTTAGCAATGCTGGTTCTATATGGTCCGCTTGGCGGTTTTTTACTTGGCGTAGGTCGTCTGCCTGTACCATGGCAGGCCCTATTGCTGTCTATTGCGATATATGTAGCTTTACCTCTGGTAACAGGCTATTTGTCCAGGAAATGGATTATTACAACTAAAGGTCAGGAGTGGTTTGAGGAAAAGTTCCTGCATGTTCTCACGCCTGTTACTACCATTGCATTGCTTATTACTCTGGTTTTGCTGTTTTCATTCAAAGGGGAGGTTATTCTTTCAAATCCTTTAACAATTCTTTGGATTGCGATTCCCTTGTTCATACAGACCAACCTAATTTTTGCAATTGGTTATGGGCTTTCCAAAATTCTTAAACTTCGATATCAAGATGCGGCTCCGTCTGCAATGATAGGGGCCTCTAACCACTTTGAGGTTGCTATTGCCACATCGATAATGCTTTTTGGTCTATCATCCGGAGCAGCTCTGGCAACGGTTGTGGGCGTTTTGATAGAAGTGCCGGTAATGCTGATGCTTGTTAAGATATGCCTGCGAACTCAAAGCTGGTTTGACCGCTAATATAAAGACACAGCTATAAGAAACCCATCTAAACTTAATTCTTGCCATTTTTACGCCAAAGCCTAAAATAGAACGGTCTTTTGGCTGGAAAATAATCGGGGTAATTGGGCATAAATGAATTCAAAGCAGTTGGAGAAATACAGCTCGGCATTAACTCTATCGGATATGGAAATCTTTGTATTTCCGGAACTGATGTACAGTCTGGTTCTGGCCAATATTATGAGTCCGATTATCTGGCAATGGCGGCAACTCGATTGTTTTAAAAAACTGGAGGGTAAAAGCAGCTACAAAAAATTAATGCGGCTAAAGCAATTCATAATGGATGAGTACGAATTCAACCTTGACCTCGAAACATGGGGGCTTACCAGCAGGACAAAAGAGCTTAAAAGATTTGATAAATTTATTTGCCCTGATGATATCGCTAAAAGCAATGCTTTATTCGGTTACCACGGAGACCAATATTACTTTGACGTTGATATCCGCAGGCATTTTGGCCTGGATAAATATGACAGTGATATTATTCCGTACTGGAAGACCGAAACAGTCGAAGCTATGAATGCATTTCAGTTTAAGGAAGGTTACAAAACCGGCGCCGGCGAATGTGTATCACTTGCAGCTTTATACGCTGCCGCGGTTTTCATAGTATGTGGGATACCTCTCGAAGATATTTATATGCTCCTAACACCTCTTCACTCACAGAATTTTATTGATATCCAGGACGGTGTTTTGACCAACAATAGAAGGCTTGTTACCAAAACAATGTGGTTCAATGGCACCGCTATTTCCGACAAGGCACAGCGAGCGCTGCGTAATGAACAAGTCACAATTTTAAGCCATAACACCGGCTTCGTGCACTGCTTCTATAACCAAGCCTCAATAAATAAACAGGCTTATGAACATCTTGCCCGGCGCCTTGAAGAGTATCTGTCCACCGATTTGACAACGTTGACTTTGGCAAACTTCCTGCGCTCTCACCGAGAATACCAGAAATACTTTCAATTTTGCTGTGAGGGCTGCAAAGGAGGAGCTAAATTTGCCAAAGCTGAGGTACTGTTCCATTATGAACACGGAAGCAAGTTCAGAATTGCCGACAATACTTTCGAAAAACTACTTGCAGAAGTCTCAGAAGAAGACCTTCTGCCGGGCAAATTGTCCAACAGAATGTGCTGTAATCAGCTCTGTAGTTTCGTAAAATACGAAAATGCCGATATAAGAGAAGAAGCCGGCAGAATGGCCATAAAAGAATATCTGGCTGGTTTTGTTCCGGAAGTTGATGCGTTTTTAGATGACCTTGCTGAATTTCTACATATCGAGGCAAAGCTGCCCGGCTTTGACAAAGATTTTGTCGCGGCCGAATCTATCAAACTCTCAGCTAACCAGAGCAGAGAACAGGTGATTAACCAACTCCAGCAACTTCGCCAAAAGAACACTACCGCTGACCTTGCCTTTTATGCGTATCGCGATATGCATAGTTGCGATTGGTCTCCATTCGTAAAGGCTGCAATAGAGCGAAATCCGGTTTCAATCGAAATGACTGCTTCGAAGTCCCTCCAGGAGATATATCAATGGCTCGAGAAAATGAAACACTTCTCGATTTATGATGGTAACCGCCTGGCTCAGCCAGATGAAGTGTCAAACTACCAGACCGGTGATGGACTCGAAAAGGCCTTTTTAATGGCCGATATCCTGCATCAAAGAAATCCCGAACAGGATATTAAAATAACTGTAGATAATGATGAGGTTTTAGTAAAAGGACAAACTCAATACCGGTTTGTATCCGACAAGAAGCTTGAAAAAGAGATTAAAATTTCAGCCGAAGGACTGTCGGTTTAAAAACGCTATCGAGAAATAGTTGAATTTATTGTTTAGGGAAGGAGTATTAATTATGGCACTAAAAAAAAGTCAGACCGAAAAAAACTTATTGACAGCATTTGCAGGCGAATCACAGGCAAGGAACCGTTACACTTATTTTTCAAGCCAGGCACGAAAAGAAGGATTTGTACAAATTTCAGCTATCTTCGAAGAAACCGCCAATCAGGAAAAAGAACACGCCAAGAGACTGTTTAAATTCCTGGAAGGGGGTGAAGTTGAAATTTCTGCCGCTTTTCCTGCCGGTGTAATTGGCTCCACCAGTGAAAACCTCAAAGAAGCTGCTGCAGGTGAAAACTATGAAACTACAGAAATGTATCCAAACTTTGCAAAAGTAGCCGAAGAAGAAGGATTCTCGGAAATCGCAGATGTATTTAGAAACATAGCTGTCGCTGAAGCTCGACACAGGGACCGCTACCTCGCATTGGAAAAAAACATCGCCGAGGGAAAAGTCTTCAAACGTGAAAAATCAGTTCGCTGGATTTGCAGAAACTGTGGTTATGTACATGAAGGTACGGATGCCCCCGATGTATGCCCGGCATGTGCACATCCACAGGCACACTTCGAACTGGAAGCCCTCAATTACTAACAGTTGATAAACATAATACATTAAAAGGTTCTGAAAAGAGACTCGATTATGAGACAGATTAAACCTAATGTGTATGCAGTTGGGGCGATTGATTGGGACGCGAGACTGTTTGACCGGCTTATTCCCTTGCCTGATGGAACCAGTTACAATGCTTATTTGCTCAAGGGCAGTGAGAAGACAGCATTGTTGGATACTGTTGACCCGACAAAGACCGAAGTGCTCATAGACAATGTCATTAAGACAGGCACTGACAAAATAGATTATATCATAGCTCATCACGCTGAACAGGACCACTCCGGCAGTATCCCTGACATACTGACACTCTATCCTGCTGCCAGGGTAGTGACTAATCCAAAATGTAAGGGTATGTTAAAAGATCTACTTGGTATTGAAGACAGCAAGTTTATTACCGTCGAAGATGGCCAGACACTTTCGTTAGGCAATAAAACACTGGAATTTGTCTATCTTCCATGGGTTCACTGGCCGGAAACGATGGGCACATACCTCAAAGAAGACAGGATTCTGTTTTCGTGTGATTTCTTCGGCGCTCATCTTGCAACAAGCAGTCTTTTTGCCGAAGATGAGTCAACAGTCTATGAATCGGCCAAGCGATATTACGCTGAAATAATGATGCCGTTCAGGCGACAGATAAATTCCAACCTAGAAAAACTTGAGTCTATGGAAATCGAGATAATCGCCCCCAGTCACGGCCCTATACACAATCGTCCGGACTTTATTGTTAATGCTTATAGAGACTGGGCCTCTGATAAAGTTGAAAACGAGGTGGTTCTGGCCTATGTTTCTATGCACGGCAGCACAGCTAAAATGGCGTCATATTTTGTAGAGGCCTTGATTGAAAGAGAAATTACTGTAAGACAATTTGAACTATCGACTGTCGATGTTGGCAAGCTTGCAATAGCATTGGTAGATGCTGCAACAATAGTAATCGGTTCACCTACAGTACTGGTTGGACCGCATCCGTGCGCCGCTTACGCAGCGTTTTTAGCCAATGCCCTCAGGCCAAAAACCAGGTTCGCTTCTATTCTGGGCTCTTACGGCTGGGGCGGTAAAATGGTTGAACAACTGACGTCTATGATGTCAAATCTTAAAGTCGAAATTCTTGAACCTGTATTGGCAAAAGGTGAACCTAAAGACGATGATTTTGGCTCACTGGATAAGCTGGCAGATGAAATCTTAGCTAAACATAAAGAGCTTGGAATTATAAGCTGAAACTCTCAAAATGCGAAAGGGGTTAAAAATGGCTGAAAGACTTCAAATTTATAAATGCAGCGTATGCGGCAATATCGTAGAGGTCGTACACAGTGGTGCCGGTGAATTGGTCTGCTGTGGAAAGCCGATGGAACTTCTGGATGAGAAAACCGCTGACGCTGCAACAGAAAAACACGTGCCTGTAATTGAGAAAATCGATGGTGGTTACAAAGTCAAGGTTGGTTCTGTAGCTCATCCTATGGAGGAAAAACACTACATTGAATGGATTGAGCTATTGGCGGATGATAAGGCGTATCGACAGTTCCTTAAGCCGGGAATGCCTCCGGAGGCTGTATTTAATATACAAGCCGATTCAATAACCGCAAGAGAGCATTGTAACATTCATGGATTATGGAAAAAACAATAGCTGTCTTTGCGCAAAATATAATAATACCTTTGATGTCAGCTAATCTGCTCAAATGTCAAAATCAATTTTAAACAAGGGGACCGAATATGTTAAACGATGGCGAAAAAGGAGTGATTGTTCAAAGAGACAAGCAGACCTATGCGGTGGCTCCGCATATACCATGTGGTGTTGTCAGTGGCGATACACTGCGAAAACTTGCCGATGTATCTGAGAAATATCAAGCAAAAGCACTAAAGATAACCAGCGCCTCAAGAATTGCAATTGTCGGGATAAATGAAAAAGACGTCGATGCCGTATGGTCGGAGCTTGGAATGCCGCCCGGCTTTGCCGTCGGTCTCTGTGTGCGCAGTGTCAAGGCCTGTCCGGGTACTACATTTTGCAAAAGAGGCATGCAGGATAGCCTCTCGCTGGGCTTAAAATTCGATGAAAAATATCACGGCCTGGAACTTCCCGGCAAATTCAAAATTGGCGTAAGCGGCTGTCCAAACCAGTGCGCTGAAACCTGTATAAAAGATATCGGACTTGTTGGTATGCCTAACGGCTGGAGACTGCTCGTCGGTGGTAACGGCGGTGCAAAGCCGAGATTATCCAAAGAATTGGCCAAAAATATCACTACAGAAGAAGCAATTGAACTTACCGAAAAAATTATTGAATATTATAAAACTAATGCCAAGCCACATCAGAGATTAGGGGCAATGATTGAAAAAATGGATTTCGACAAGTTCAAATCGGCCGTGCTTGACAAGTAAAAAAAATGATACGCTTATATGCCCGAGACAAGACCTGAGAAAAAATTTAAAGATTTAAAATCAACAATGGATTTGATAATAGGTGTTCAATAGTGCCTGATTTTGCTAAATCGGTAGTAATTGATTTTTGGGTGACCATAGCTGAAATGTCACCCTATTTATTGTTTGGATTTTTCGCAGCGGGAGTCCTCTCAGTACTTATATCGCAGAAACTTGTAGAAAGGCATCTGGGTGGCGGAGGTATATGGCCGTTAGTGAAAGCATCGATTTTCGGGGTTCCGTTGCCTCTGTGTTCCTGTAGCGTCATTCCGGTATCAATGTCACTGCATAAACACGGCGCAGGTAAAGGTTCAACAATATCATTTTTGCTCTCTACACCCCAAACCGGCGTTGATAGTATATTTGTAACTTTAAGCCTTCTCGGCCCCGTTTTTGCTGTCTTTAGACCACTGATAGCCTTTATAACCGGCATTATTGGCGGCACCTTAGTTAATTTGTTCACCCGAAACACAGAAGGAAAAAGCCCATTACAAGCGAAATGCTCGGACTCTTGCTGTGACGATACGAAGAATAACAATAGAATCGCCAGAGCATTAAAATATGGCTTCGTTACCTTGCCTCGCGATATCGGCAAGGCAATGCTGGTCGGTTTGGTGATTGCTGCTCTTATTTCAACAGTCGTTCCGGATGACTTTTTCGCAGAAAAATTAGGAACCGGCATTTTCGCAATGGTGGTGATGATGTTTTTGGGAATACCAGTTTATGTTTGCGCAACAGCTTCGGTGCCGGTGGCGGCAGCAATGATACTAAAAGGTCTAACGCCAGGTGCGGCACTGGTCTTTCTTATGACCGGCCCGGCAACTAATGCAGCTTCGCTGGCAATTATTTGGAAAGTTCTGGGCCGAAAAACAGCAATCACCTATCTGGCTACGGTGGCAGGATGTGCCCTTTCAAGTGGTATTTTGCTCGATTATATAGCATCAAGCTTCGATTTTGAAGTAGTAACCCGCCCCGGATGGATGCTGCCGAGCATAGTAAAAAACATATCGGCTATAATACTGTTGGGTATTCTGGCTTTTGCTGCTTTTAGAAGAAAAAAGCCGGAATCCAACATTTAGCAAATAAAGAAGCCGCCACAAGGAACAACACCCAAAACCTGTAAAACGAATTTGTTAACAGGCGGTATAAATTTTGAAAGTTTATTCTTGACGGATAAACACAAATCGGTTTTATTTACAAACGAGGGTGAAGACTGAAAAAACTGGCTGGTTGTAACAGCTTATAAATAAAAAGTTTGTGGTCTTTACGGTCGAAAAGGAATTTGTCTGGGTAATGTTTCTTTGAAAGGATGGGACAATGCAAATCGCGAAAATTATGAGGCTTTTTATTGTATGTACTTGTGTCATATTATTAACCGGCTGTGTTTCGGAGCAGCAGTATAAGGATTTGAGAATCCAGAATGACACCCAGCGAAAACGAATAGCACAGCTTGAAAGTGAACTACAAGCCGGCAAGCTACTTATGGACCAGCTAAAACGCAAACTCACCACCGCTGAAGGCATCACCGGTACCGAGGTAGATGCCCTGAGGCAGAAAATCACTGCGCTCGAAGAGGACATTGGCAAAAAGAAGGCTCTTATTGAGTCCATGCAGAAACGACTGCTGTACGGTGGGGCGCCGCTTCCGGTTGAACTAAGCACAATGTTAGAGGACTTTGCAAAATCAGAACCGATGGTTACTTATGACTCAAGCCGAGGTATAGTCAAATTCGAGAGCGATTTGCTTTTCGAACCCGGCAGCGACACCGTAGCCCCTTCCGCCGGCAATGCTGTTAAAGCACTTTGCACAATACTTAACTCCGGACAAGGCAAGGATTTCGACATCATAATTGCCGGCCATACCGACGATATGCGTATCGCCAAACCCGCAACCCGCCAGAAACACCCAACCAACTGGCATCTCTCCGCCCATAGGGCGATATCCGTGCTGAATGTAATGACTGCAAACAATATTGACCCAAAACGGACAAGCATACGTGGTTTTGGAGAATTTCGGCCGGTCGAGCCTAATAAGCCCAATAAAAAAGGCAATCCATTGAACAGGCGCGTCGAGATTTATATTGTGGCAAAAGGAGTTTAGTCAAAAATCGTGAAGCAAACAGTGATTCACGAGCCGTGAACCACGATAATGACAGAAAGCGCATTAATCATTATCAAGCCGGATGCCATACAACGGCAACTGGCAGGAGAAATAATCACGCGATTTGAAAAAAAGGGCTTTGACTAATAACCGCTAAATTTATGCAAATTTCCAAAGAGATTGCCCGTCAATTCTACTGGGTTCATCAGGAGAAAGAGCTTTTTCGAAGATTTAGCAAAGTTTATTTCTTCAATCGGTTTTCATTAGGGCCGTTAGGTTGCGCGTTGTAAAATGCCAGCCGTAATGTAGTTACATAAATATTCAGGGGGTTCAATTTTACATTTTTTGGTTGCAAAAGCGGTTATTGAAGGTTAATATCATTGCAAGCTAAGGTATGGCGGCGTAGCCAAGAGGCCCAAGGCGACGGTTTGCAAAACCGTTATTCGTGGGTTCGAATCCCACCGCCGCCTTTTTTTCACAGACAGATTAGGGCGAGATTTCTTTTTTTATGCTTAAGACCGTTGTTTTCAGAGGTTCTGTTTCTGGGCTAAAAATGGGGGTGGGCGGTTTTAGGTAATCCCTGTTTTTGGGGTCAAAAATTGGGGTGGTTTTGTGTGTGTGGTTTTTGGGCCCCCTTGATATTGAGCTAAAATCAAGGGTGGGGGTTTTAAAAAAGACGAAAAATTGAAAGAAAAGACGAAAAAAAGAAAAAAAAGTTAAAAAAACGTGCAAAAAAATGAAAAATTGAAAAAAATGATGCAAAAAGATGTACAAATTCCGCTCAGGCGCCGCGGGGGCATTGAGGACTCCGCTTAGGCGCCGCGGGGGCTTTGAGAGAATAGTTCCAAAATGCCTCTGTCAAAATGAGGAAGATTAAAATGTTAAAATGGGTAAGATAGGCAGGATAGAGAAGTAGAAAGTTGAGCATTAAAAAGTAGAAAAGAAAACAGGCCGAACCGAAAGCATGAGCAGCTTAGAGAGGGGGGAAAATGGGGATGTTAGTAGAGAGGATATATTGGATAGAAAAGTTGGCGCAAGAGGAAGGAAGGAAAGTCTTTCTGTTGGTAGTTGGGTGAAGGTTGAATGAAATGTTAAAATGGGGAAGTCAAGATTACAATAAGACAGACTACAGACAAGAATGCAGCGTGAAGATGTGAATGGAAATCAGGCGTTTAGGTCTCGTTTTGCGAAGATTGTCAGGCCGGCAGCGAATGTTATAAAACAGTAAGTAAGTGTCAGGGCAAGCATACTCCAGATTTCGGGGGTCCACTGATATTCCACGCCCTGTGCGACCTCGTTAAATATTCGCCATGAAAAACCAATGTACCTTGTAAATACGTATGGGTCGATTCCAATAATATGCTTGGTGAAATCAATCAGATAAATTGTGCCTATTGTAACGGCGACGGCCTGGCCGGGCTTTCTTACAATTGTTGAAACAAAGACGCCATAGGTAACAACGGCGGCCAGTGGAATCCAGCTAAGGAAGAACGCCAGTAGGAAATTTGTAATTACTTCGTTTTGCTCATAAATAAGTCCCATCGAATCAGTTACATCGCCAAATTTGTAATTCACCAGTCCGAAGCAGGCAGATATGACTAAAGAGATAATTGACATAACCACTGCGTAGAGCAGGCCGGTCAAAACCTTTGCCGTGTAAAATTCCCAGCGTGAGACCGGCGATGACAGGACGATGCGTGCGGTGCCAAAGCCGGTTTCTTCGGCGATGAGCATTGCAGAAAATATCG
>Ga0272442_10003845_pt1 | contig 20843 bp, 19 predicted proteins | sample SSMForm2O_FD_200262 | JGI IMG/M metagenome (GOLD analysis project Ga0272442, IMG submission 200262) | Marine sediment archaeal communities from Little Sippewissett salt marsh, Falmouth, MA, United States - SSM-Form-2O | ecosystem: Environmental > Aquatic > Marine > Wetlands > Sediment ... | reverse complement strand
CGATAATGGTATCTGCTGCTGCGATCTTCATAGCAGCATTGTATAGACTCGTTCAAAAAGCGCAAGTTGCCCATTTTGACATTTGGGAAGCTGTAAATCAGCCTGCGGCACTTCGGTGAGATGTTACAAAATTTGGAAAAAATTTCAGATTTCGCGTTAAATCCGGCGTTTTTTCCCGCTGTAACAGATGGAACAGGAAATACAGACCGTAATGGCGGATGGTAAACCGACGGAGAAGACCTCGAAAATCGAGGCCAAAAAACAGCCCTTCAGGGGCAGAAAGTGAGGTGTCATATGGAATTCTCCATTCGTCATGTCGAGCGTAGCCGAGACATTTGGCTTATGTTGGTTGGGATCATCTTTTGCAGCCTATTTGCTGTACCAAAGCTCTTGGTGGGACAAACCTCAGAAACCTCAAATAATGACCAGGAATCGTCTGAAGTGGTTATCATGATTGCAGGTCACGAGCATCGTTATCAATCGCGACCTGATCTTGGTTATGTCGTCGTAGCAGAAGATGATTCTGATGCGTTTGCATCAGTCTACAGAAATACAAGCCTGTTTGCCCAAAATGAGATCAAATCCGTCGGTGGCCGAGGCAGACAAGGTCTCTGGATAATCGAAAGCAGACAATCAGCCGCTCAAAACAAGGGGGCGATCAAGACACTTAGCGCGCAAATACAGGTTCGATATGCAGCACCACTATTTTCTCGTGCCGGAGGAATATTGGCAATCATACCCGAGGTTGTTGTGCGAGTGACACCTGATGTCCAAGTGGAGCAGCTTCAATCACTGTGTCGAAAAGTTAGCTGTACGATTATAAAGCCCATGGAGTTTACGACACAGGAATATCTGCTGGGAGTAGCTGGTCTAAATGCTGAAGCGGTGTTTAGGGTTGTTGTTGAGTTCAATGAAATAGATTGGATAGAATGGGCAGCTCCGAATACGGCATTTCAGCCGAAGTTGTGCGGGCCTGTGATTCCAAATGATGAATACTTTCCTATGCAGTGGCATCTGTACAATACAGGGCAATTTGGTAGCGCAGATATCAATGCACCAGAGGCGTGGGAAATCACCACAGGCGATCCAAATATCGTTGTCGTCATACATGACTGCGGCGTTGAGCTTGACCACCCAGATCTGATCAATAATTTGGTGCCGGGATACGATTTTTATGATGACGATGATTCTCCGAATCCATTGCTCACGGATCCCCGCGATTCCCACGGTACTGCATGTGCCGGACTTGTTGCCGCAGAGGGCAACAACGGCATCGGCGTAGTTGGTGTCGCCTATAATTGTAAAATCATGCCTATCCGAGATGCAGCAGGGGATTCTTATATAACCTGGGCGGAGGAAGCAGAGGCAGTTCGCTGGTCTGCAGTAAATGGGGCTGACATTTTGAGTAATAGTTGGGGGGTTGAATCACGACAACCAATATTCCACTCAGCCATAGTCGATGTTACGAAACCGGGTGGAATAGGCCGAGATGGAAAAGGCTGCGTTGTTTTCGCCGCTGCTGGTAACGATGGGAGTTCCATCATATATCCGGCGGCAAATCCGGAGGTGATCTCCGTCGGCGCCACAGACTATACAGATGTACGCTGTTATTATAGCCATTATGGCCCTGAATTGGATATTGTCGCACCAAGTGCACCAGGTTATGGAGTAGAGGATTATATAAATTCGCAGGGAATAGGATACCCGTGGACTACAGACTTCACAGGATCTGCAGGATGGAACACATATGATGGCAAGGTATTGGACTACAGTGAGATGGCCGGCACTTCCGCGTCTTGTCCGATTGCCGCCGGTGTTGCAGCACTGATTTTGTCTATCGAGCCAGACTTAACCAATGAGGAGGTAAGGCATTTCCTTGAACGGTCTGCAAAGGACCTGGGTGAATCTGGCCGGGACGACTATTACGGCTGGGGGCGCGTTGATGCTCGGGCCGCCTTGGATATAGTCCTGGCCAAGCGCTGTGACCTCAACAACGATTGGAAAGTTGATGATCAGGACCTTGCTATCCTGAATGTCGCCATCGATACCAATAACCTGTCCGCTGACATCGCCCCTCCTGCAAAACGCGATGGCATCATCGATGAGCAGGACCTTGAGCTGATGATGCAATACTTGGACACAAAAATCCCGGAGATAGGATTGATCGCCCACTGGAAACTGGACGAGACAGAAGGCGACATAGCCTATGATAGTGCTGCTAATTGTGATGGCACTTTAATGGGCGGCTCAGTTTGGCAACCCAACGGCGGTATGGTGGCCGGAGCGCTTCAATTCGACGGTATAGATGATTATGTCAGTACCGATCCCGTCTTGAATCCGGCGGACGGATCATTCAGCGTCTTTGCCTGGATCAAGGGCGGAGCATCAGGCCAAGTCGTTATTTCACAAACAGATGGTCCGAACTGGCTTTTGGCTAATCCATCCGGGGGGTACTTAATGACGGAACTAAACAGTTCCGGCCGTGGCGCTGCTGCACTGCTATCACAGACAGCCATTGCCGACGGCAACTGGCATCGGGTTGGCTTTGTACGGGATGATTTCAGTAGAATCTTATACGTGGATGACGAGGAAGTCGCCAGAGATACACAGACTGATATAGCAAGTTCAGAAGGCGGATTGTACATGGGCGCTGGAAAGAATCTTAATGCAAGCAGTTTTCTCTCCGGCCTGATTGATGATGTTCGTATCTACGATCGAGCCGTGACTCCCTAATGACACAACGAATTGACCGAGCTATTGTGTCTATATATTAACGGGCCAGTTGGGCGAATCGGTTCGGGCGGTTTTCAGAAATTTCTCGATTCTTGCGATCACATCGGGACGTTTGACGGCAATGTCGTTGGCTTCGGCGATGTCAGTGCTTAGGTCGTAAAGCTCCAATGGCTCACCCGGCGCCAAGCAGATGGCCTTAAAGTGGCGCCAGCGGACGGCCTGCTGGAACTTATTTGACGGGAATTCCCAATATAAAAACCGTTCGTCCGTTTTTTGTGGTGTGCCGAGTAGCACCGGCAGAACGCTGATGCCGTCGATGTTCGAGGACGGTTGTACGCCAGCTACGTCGGCCAGTGTCGGAAGCATGTCGGCGAAGTACCACGGCGCATCGCTGGTTTTTCCCGTCGGGACCCGGCCCGGCCAGCGGACGATCATCGGCGTGCGAATGCCACCTTCGTACAGTTCAGTTTTGTGTCCCCGTAACGGGCCGGAGCTGTCGAAAATCCCATCCCAGCGCCGGGCCGCCCCGTTGTCCGAGCAGAAGAACACCAACGTCTGCTTGTCGATGTCCAGCTCTTTGAGCAGCGCCATGAGCCGGCCGATGTCACCGTCCATTCGCGTGATCATCGCTGCGTGTACTTTCGCGTCGTCGGGCCAAGGTTTGTCTGAATACGGATCCGTGCTCGGGATCTCGTACTTCGCGTGTGGGAGCGTATAGGGCAGGTACAAAAAGAACGGTCCGTCCTTGTGTCGGCGAATAAAATCCAGAGCGAAATTGGTGAACATATCGTGCGAGTATTCCTTCTGCTGTCCGTTCTGGTTGCCCTTGAGGACGACCTTATATTCGTTATGCCAGAGGTAGGGCGGGTAGTAGGTATGCGCGCGTCGCTGGTTGAGATACCCAAACCATTCGTCGAAGCCCTGCCGGTTGGGTACGCCCGTCGTCTCCGGCTCGCCCAGGCCCCACTTGCCGGTCATGCCGGTAGCGTACCCGGCCTGCCGGAGCACTTCGGCGACCGTGACGTCTTCGGCCTTCAGCGGGACACGCCGCTGCGGCGAGCCGTTATCCTCTACGAGCGTGCCGCCCACCTTGCCCATGTTGCCCCGGACGCGCGTATGGCCCGTATGCTGGCCGGTCATGAGCACGCTCCGCGACGGCGCGCACACGGTCGAGCCGGTGTAGCAATCCGTAAAGCGTGTCCCTTCTTCGGCGAGCTTGTCGATGTTCGGTGTTTGGATGTGCTTTTGCCCATAACAGCCCAGATCGCCATAGCCCAGATCGTCGGCCATGATGAAAATAATATTGGGTTTGTTCGTCGGCTTTCGACTCCCGTCGAGTTGATTTCCACATCCGGCCAATGGCAGCATCGCCGCCGCACTCCCGGCCGCCAAAGACAAAAATTCACGTCGATTGAAATCCATGATGTATTACCTTTCTACTCATCAAGAGAAACATTGGGTGGCAGCCTCAAGCGCAGCTTGGGGATGGTTGGTTTGGCGTTCCCCATCCCCAAAGCCTTCGACTTTGAGGCTGCCACCCTTGCTCTTCGATTGTTAAAGAATCTTTATTTCGGTATCGCCGGATCGTTGACGAGTAACGAATCCGCTCTATCGGCGGGCCGGCTCCCGAGCTTGGGCGGTGTGCCGCGCCGGATATCTTCTCCATTCCAATAGGTGTAGATATTATCCTCATTAACGCCGCAGAAAGACTGTTTCTTAAAGCTCACATGGTTATCTAAAAACAACACATTCTGCCCATTTCTGTAGTGGGCGAAAGTGTTACCTGCTCTAATTGCCTTTGAGCCACTATTCGGATCGAAGGCGCGAAAGTCACCCGCCTTCTCGAACGGCGAATCGATCCACGGATTGCGATCGGCGGCGATGGCCATGCCCGGCTTAGAGGCAGCCGTCAGACGATGTTCACCAAACGGCACATGGTAGGAATAGCTGCAATGCATTGGCGGATTCGGGCCGAAATCCCACAAATCAAATAGCATACTGTCATCCACACCGTATTTAGCGGGTTTGAATGCAGTGGTTCCATGGTCCCCTCTACAGACGAATGATTTAGGCGTTACATCACAATACTTGACCAAAAGATAAAGGCTGGAGGAGATACTCCCCTGACCGCCGCTTCCGTCAACTTGCATTTTAAAAGCCTCAAATGGATTGTCCGCTTTCCAATCAGGTATCCTCGCCGTCCAGGCGCTGTCAGAGCCGCCGCTTAACGGCAATTTCTCATCGTAATCACCGGCGTATATAAGCATGGCCTTGCCAAGGCTGGCCAGATTCGTGCCGCAGACCATAAGATCGAAATGGCTGTGAGGCTTGAACGAAACTACCGCCATTATTGCCAAATGGATCACTACCGGTATCACGATTCCTATCACGGCAAAGCCTTTACCGGTGACTCTCCCAGCACTCATTGCAATCTGGATGAGACTGGTAATACCCAGAAGTATTGCTGCAATCGGAATGGCGATATAAAGAATATTAAAAGCCAACATAAGCAACTGAAGAGGAATGATGAATAAGCATAGTAGACCGAGCACAAATGCCGAGATGGCGAGACCACTGATCTTTACATGAATCCTTTCGGTTGCCGAAGGGACCTGTGCAAGCGAGTAGTCACAGGAGCTACAAGTCTGGGCATCGTCCGGATTTTCTTTGCCGCATTTCGGGCAATGCTTTTGACTGATCTTATCTTCCATTTTCCCCTCTCCCATTTATAGCACAGTTTGTCATTCCCGCGCCAGCGGGAATCCATTTAAAACATTACGCTCCTGGATCCCTGCTTTCGCAGGGATGACAGCAGGATCTGACCGGGCCACTAAGTGCCCTTGGCTTCCAGGGCCAGCTCGTCGCAGTGCTTTCGCAGGGCCTTTAGCGTGTCTTGATATTTCTCGTCTTTCGCTAAGTTAATCGTCTCCTCGGGATTGTGTTTCAAGTCGTAAAGCTCTTCGTAATCGTAATCGACGTAGCGGGCATATTTGTAGCGCTCGGTGCGGAGCCCGACCGTGCGGGCGATGGTCTTGTGCTCGAACGGGTGCTCGTAGAAGAACTCGGTGCGCCATCTGGGTTTCTTTCCCTTGAGCAGTGGTACAAGGCTTTGGCCTTGCATTTGCTCAGGCACGTTCAGGCCCGCCAGTTCCAGAATCGTCGGGGCGATATCGACGTTGAGCACCGTCTGGTCTTTGGTCCGGCCGCGAAGCCTGCCGCTCGCCCGAGGATCGAAGACCACTAAGGGCACGCGGATCGACTTTTCGTGCGGGAACCATTTACCCGCCAGCCCGTAATCGCCAAGATAGAAACCATTGTCGCCGATCAGCATCAGGACCGTGTTGTCGGCAAAGCCGAGCTGCGCAAGCTGGTCTCTGATCCGGCCGATGACGACATCGACGCCATAAATCAAACGGTAGTATCCCTTGACGGATTCCTGGAACTTCTCCGGTGTGGAGAAGCGAATCTCCCATCGCCGCCGGGCCTCGGACGTCCGCAAGAATTCCGGCAGCGCCTCGAAATAGCGCGGGTCCGCCGTCTCGGGCGTTGGAATTGTCACGTCCTTGTACAAGTCCGTGTAGGCCCGGTCGTAGATGAACTGGCGCGGATCGCTGTCCTGAACGTGCGGCGCTTTGAAACTGACCGACAGGCAGAAGGGCTGGTCCTTCGAGCAACCCTGTAGAAATTCAATCGCCTGCTCGCCCATGATCTGCGTCAGATGCTTGTAATTGCCGTTTTCGTCTTTGTGTTCGTATTTGCCCTGGCCGGGGAAGCCTCGCCAGTAATCGTACTTGTCGATGGGCAGGTCTTTCTTGGATCCGACGCCGTACTTGCCGATTAAGCCGATCCGATACCCGGCGCCGCGAAGCAGCATGGGATAGGTCCGCTCGAGCGCCTCCGGCGAGAAATGCGTTCTGAAGTCTTTAATGCCGTGCCGGCTGGTCCACTGGCCGGTAAAAATGCTGGCCCGGCTAGAGGCGCAGATCGAGGTCGTGACGAAGGCGTTCGTAAAGCGCACGCCGTCGTTGGCCATCGCGTCCATATTCGGCGTTTGGATGATCGGGTTGCCCGCGCAGCCCATCGTATCCCACCGCTGATCGTCGGTCAGCAGGAAAACGATATTCGGCTTTCTTTTCGGCGTAGATCGTCCGATGATCCCGCTCTCACACCCTGCCAACAAACCTGCCGTCGCCACAGACCCCCCCGCCACACGATTGAGAAATTCACGTCGATTCAGTTTCTTCATTTCGGCCTCCCTTTTGATTCACACGAGAATATTACTTTTCATCCGTTACCCTCGTTACCTATAGATATACGAGCAGAGAGCAGAGATCAAGCGAGAAAGCCAGGAAAAACCAGAGACCGGCCAAATCCATACTTCGTTGGAATGACACCTATCAATTCAGATGCTTCAATGTACCGATTCGGATTTCTGATTTGGCTTTTCGGTTGTCGCCATTGTCGTCTCTTTGTCGGCGGACGTCGTCGCGCTCAGGCGGTCCTCGGCGGCGCGGAGGATTTCGGCCAGCATCTGCGAGTAAGACAATCCGGCGAGTTTCGACATTTTGGCCAAGTGCCCGTCCCAGCACCAGCCGGGATTGGGATTGACCTCCAGAATCTTCGGATTGCCCTGGGCGTCAATCCGCCAGTCGAACCGGCAATAATCCCGGCATTCGAGCCTTTCGAAGAGCTTGAGGCAGCACTCGACGACGACCTTTTCCACGTCGTCCGGCAGGTTCGCCGGGGCTGATTTGATCTTCCAGTAAGGCGAATCCGGCATCCACTTGGCCTCATAGCCGCAGATTCGGGGCAGATCGGGGGGCAGGGCCGAGTAATCTTCCTGAATGATCGGAAGGACCATATACGATTCCGGCGGATTGCCGATGATCCCGACAGTGAAGTCGATGCCGGTCAGAAACTCCTCGACCAGAATCGGCTTTTCGTATCCGAACTTCTCCCGGATTTCCGAGATGGCGTTGACGAGTTGCTCGATGGAATTGGCGACGCTTCTCTGGGTGATACCGAAGCTCGAATCCCCGAAGTTGGGTTTGGTTATGACCGGGAATCCGAACGGCAGCTCGAACGTGCTGTCTTCGGGTCGGATGAAGAAGGCTTCGGGCACGGGAATGTCCATCTCCTTGGCGATCCCGCGGACGAGGGACTTGTCGTAGCAGAAGGCCAGGCACTGGGGTCCGCCGCCGGTATAGGGCAGGTTGAGCGACTCCAAGAGGGCGGGGACGTGCAGCTCTTTTCGCGGATCGTTGTAGTAGCCTTCATCGCACAGGTTCAGAAAAAAATCCGTTTTCGGTCCGATCTTGACAAGGTCGTTATAAAGCGTGTCGTGGTTGTTCAGATAGGTGTACTGATAGCCATCCAGCGAATGCAACGCATCTTTAAGCTGGTCGATGGTATAGAAATCGTCATCGTCGAAGACGCAGAGCGGCTTGAGCGGATCCGGCTTGCTCGGATCGCCGAAAATGACCGTGACGTTTTTGAATTCCTTTTTCCTTCTTTTCGGCGCCCAGTCTTTCCGCACGATCGCGGTGACGATGATGCGCTTCTCCATCATGCCCAGGTCCTGGTTTCGCTGCGAGTCGCTGGTGATCTGACCGTGGATGGTGACATCGGTAAAACCGGCCTTTTCGAGCAGATCGCGGATGCTCTTGCGCGTGTACAGCCGTTCGGCATAAAACTGGTCGGCGATGACGCCCTTATCGACGTGCGTAACGACCTCGCGCGAGATCAGGCGCTGCTTGTCGGACGATAGAGACCGTTCTCGGCAGACAAAAAATCTCTTGTCGATCCACTCCCAGGACCGCGGCTGGAATTTTCGCCGGAGGTACTCGCCGTCGGTGACGTCGATGAGCAGCCTACCCCAGGGTTTGAGCACCCGGAAGACTTCTTTGGCGACTCGAACATCATCTTCGATGGTCTCGAAGTAGCCGAAACTGTTCCCGAGGATCATGACTACGTCGAAGGTATCGGGGGAATAGCGCAGCTTTCGGGCATCGCCTTCCCGGAATTTAACGCCGAGCGATTCCTTTTTCGCCTGGGTTTTGCCCCGCTGGATCAGGTAATGGGACCGATCGACGCCCTCGACGTTATGGAATCCCCGGCGGGCCAGTTCGAGGGTTACTCGCCCTTGTCCGCAGCACAAATCCAAGACCTTATCTTCCGGGGACATATTTAGAATTCCGCAAAAGATATCGACTTCCTTGGTGGTCAGTTGAGGGTCGTCCACGACGTCGCCGTCGGTTTTCAGATACGTCGCATTAAAAATCTGTCGCCACCACTCGGGATTGACGTGCTCTTCGAGATCGGGCACCGGTCCCAGCGACTTAGCCGCTTCCGGTGCTGCTTTGAACTTTTGCCTCGATTTTGCGGGGGGCGCTTGTTCCTTGTCTTTCATCGTTTAGTGTTCCTCAGTGGGGTCCCTTTCCAAAAGATCGGGACGCTTTTTTTGGGTTCGTTCACGGGACTGTTGGCGCCGCCATTGGGCGATTTTGGCGTGGTCGCCGCTCAGTAAAATATCGGGGACCTTCATGCCGCGGAAGACCTCCGGCCGGGTATAGTGCGGGTACTCCAATCCGCCACCAGTGGATTCGCTGAATGAATCGTCTTTGGCTGAATCTTCGTCGCCCAGCGCGCCGTCCAGCAGTCGGACCACCGCGTCGATAACAACCATCGCCGCTAATTCGCCGCCGTTCAGGACGTAATCGCCGATGGAAAGTTGCTCGGCGCCGAGACCGGTTCGAATGCGTTCGTCGAATCCTTCGTATTTGCCGGCGATCAGGATGAAACGTTTCTCGGTGGCCAGTTCCCGTGCCTTGGCCTGATTGAACTTTGTTCCCTGGGGGGTCAGTAGGATAATCCGGCCATTGTCCGGTGAGAGTTTCCGGACGTGCTCGACGCAATTGAAAACGGGGCCGGGCATCATGACCATACCCGGCCCGCCGCCATACGGCTTATCATCAACTTTCCGGTAATTGTCCTCGGCGAAATCCCGTATATCGGTCAGAGCGATTTCGACCAGCCCGTCGTCCTGAGCTCGTTTCAATATCGAGCAGTTCAAAGGCGACTCGAACGCCTGCGGAAAAAGCGTAAGAACGTCGATCCTCATCGCTTTTCATCGGCCGATCAGCTCGTAGCCGATTCCTTCTCAGTGTCACCCTCAGGGGTTTGGTCTTTTGTGTCCGCCTCGGTCTTGGGTTCGGTGGCTTCCGGCTCGGCTTTCGCCTTGGTCTCAGGCTTCTCGATTTCAGCTTCAGCTTTCACCTCGGGCTCGGTCCCGGGCTTTTCTTCTACAGATTCAGGCTCTGGCTCCGGCGTTTCAGCTTTAGTGTCGGCTTTCGGTTCTTCTTCAGCCTTAGCCTCCGGTTTCGCCTGAGCCTCTGTGGCAGCTTCTTTTGCCTTCTCTTCGGCGGCCTTGGCGTCAGCTTCAGCTTTGGCTTTGGCGTCGGCCGCTTTAGCCTCGGCTTCCTTTCTGGCCTTGGTATCGGCGTCGGCCCGGGCGATGGCTTCGGCGTCTGCTTTGGCTTCGGCCTCGGCCTTGGCCTTCGCGGCGGCTTCCTTCTTGGCTTTGGCGTCGGCTTCCGCCTTGGCCTTCGCATCGGCTTCGGCCTTCGCCTTTTCTTCTATCGCTTCAGCCGCTTTCTTTGCGGCGATTCTTTCCGTATTATCGAAGGGCTTGCCCTTGGCCCGGGCGGCGGCTCGGGCCTTGGCCCGGCGAGCGGCTGTTTGCTCGGCGTATTTATGTTTGATCCCAACGCGAAGCAAGATTTGCGAGACCGTATCGCTGGGTATCGCTCCTTTGTCAAGCCAGTATTGCGCCCGCTCGCGGTTGAGCACGATTTGTTTGGCCGGATCTTTCTCGATGGGATCGTAATGGCCCAGCTTCTCAAGCACGCGGCCATCCCGCGGCTCCCGCGATTCGATTGCATTGATTCGGAAGAACGGTCGGTGCCGCCTTCCCATCCTCGTCATTCTCAATTTCACTGCCATGTTTGTTCCTTTCTAAAATCTATTATCAATTCCCGTGACTTTCCCAAAACACGTCACGGAACACGTTTGCAATGGAGGATATACCCGTTCATGAAGATGGCCAGGTTGGCCGGGTCGATCTGCGCGTCGGAGGCGATTTTTTGGATCTGCTCGTCCGTCAGTTCGTCGGCCTTCTGTTTCTCATCCGGGGTCATGATCGCGAGGGCCTTGCGCATCTCATCCAGTTCCTCCGCGCTTGGTGCCGTGAGCATGGCCAGCTCGCTGTCGCCATGGATATCCTGAAACTGCGTACGAATCATCTTGCCATAGTCGCTGCCGGAGAAGCGTGCCACCTTCTCAAGGTATTCTTCAATCGATATTCTGTTCGTCACTGTTACCGTACTCCAAATCCCATCAATCGGGGATCGAAAATTCAAACCCCAGATTTTAATCTTTTGTGAGAGGTTTTGCAACCTCTACCCAGCCGGCCGATCGCTGGTTGCCTCTGTGGTTGACGTCGCCCAGGTCCAGGCGCGCCTTGTCCGCTAGGGCCAGCAAGCGCTTGACCACGTCGGGATGCCGGTCGGCAACGTCCGTCTTTTCGCCGATATCGGCCTTCAGGTCGTATAATTCCATCGGTCGATTCGGGATGCCTTTGCCCCAGTTGCGCCGTTTGACCTTGAGCGGCAGATGCAATTTCCATCGGCCGGACCGAACCGCTTGCAATTGGTCCATCTGGTAATAATAGAACGCCTCGTGCGGTGATTTCGCGCCGTCCCGGCCGGCCATGAGCGGCCAGATGTCTTTACCGTCGATGATCCGGTCGGTCGGCGCCCTTGTACCGGCCAGGCGAGCGAATGTCGGTAACAGGTCCATCGTCGTCGTTAGCTCATCACAGGTCTTGCCGGCGGGAACGTGCCCCGGCCACCAGACCACGCACGGCTCCCGCTGACCGCCTTCCCAGGTGCTCCCTTTAGCGCCCCGGAGCGGGCCGTTGCTCCGCCCCTTACCGCCCGTCGCACCGTTGTCGGAAGTAAAGATAACGAGCGTTTTCCTTGAAAGATTAAGCTCCCGAACGGTCTGTAAAATCCGGCCGACGGACCAGTCCAATTCTTCGATGACGTCTGCATACATGCCGTTCGGCGAGCGGCCGCGGAAGGCGTCGCTCACATGTAATGGATTATGCGGCATCGTATGGGGTAGGTAAACGAAGAAGGGCCTGTCTTTGTTCGTCGTGATGAACTTGACGACCTCTTCAGTGTATCGCTTCGTGAGCGTATCCTGATCGGCGGGGGCTTCGATGACTTTTTCATTTCGCAGTAAAGGAAGTGGTGGATTCTTGGGCCGCTGTTGGGCGCCCATATCGTTGCTGTAAGGGATGCCGTAATAGTAATCGAATCCCTGGCGCATCGGCAGAAATGGCGGCTGGTCGCCCAGGTGCCATTTTCCGACGCACGCCGTAGCATAGCCCTGGCTTTTGAGTATGTCGGCGATGGTGATTTCGTCCGGGTGGAGCCCCTTCCGGGCGACGGGGAATAGCACACATTCGTTCATGTCGCTTTCGTGCATATTAATCCGGCGGGGATAGCAGCCGGTCATGAGACTCGACCGGGACGGCGTGCAGACACCACTGGTGACGTAGAAGCTAGTAAAACGCGTGCCCTCGTCCCCCATGCGGTCGATGTTCGGGGTGCGGTGCGTCTTCGAGCCAAAGCAGCCGACGTCACCGTAACCCAGATCGTCGCAAAAGATAATGATGAAATTTGGTTTCTCGCCGCTCTGTGCAAAACTGGAGCGCGCCAGCAGCGTCCCGGCGGCTATCGCTCCAGCATGCCTTAAGAAATCTCGACGAGTGTGAATGTGTTGTCTCATAAACATTATCTCACGCTTCAGAATTACGGAAAGACTTTATCTTTTTTCGTTTCGAAGCGACTTGGTGAAGATAAGTGCGAGTGCGCGTTTATCGTCTTTTTTTGATCTTTCCTCTTCGCCTGATAACTCGTTTTCTTTTCGAGCGCTGCTTGATCTTCCGGCCGCCAGACATCATCTGGCTCAGCTTGCCCATGTCGAGGCCGCCTGAAAGCAGGTTCTTGAGTCCGCCGAAGCCGCCGCCGCTCATGGCTTTGAGCATATCCCGGCTGCGCTTGAACGTCTTGACCAGACTGGAGACGTCCTGGACCTGCACGCCCGCCCCGGCGGCGATCCGCCGTCGCCTCGAAGATTCGATCAGGTCCGGATCGCGCCGTTCCTTTAGCGTCATCGAATGCACGATCGCCTCCATCTGCCCGATCTCGGCGCCGTCGAGGTCCAGGTCCGCAGCCTGCCCGCCCATCCCCGGCATCATCTTGAGCATATCCTTAATGCCGCCCATCTTCTTGACGGCTTGCATCTGCTTGAGGAAGTCGTCGAAACCGAAGCTGCCCTTGGCCATTTTCTTCTGCATCTTGACGGCTTCTTCCTGGTCGAACTGCTCCTGGGCCTTCTCGACTAAGGTGACGACGTCGCCCATGCCCAGAATCCTTCCGGCCATCCGGTCGGGATGAAACTCCTCGATCTTGTCGAGTTTTTCACCGATCCCGATGAACTTGATGGGCTTGCCGGTGACGGCCTTGACGCTCAGCGCCGCGCCGCCGCGGGCGTCGCCGTCGAGCTTGGTCAGGATCACACCGTCCAGCTCGAGACGCTCGTTAAATTCCTTGGCAGAATTGACGGCGTCCTGGCCGGTCATCGCGTCGCAAACGAGATAAATCTGGTGCGGGGTGACCGACTTGGCCACGTCGGCGACCTCGTCCATCATGTCCTGGTCGATGTGCAGCCGGCCCGCCGTATCGAGGATGACGACCTGGTGGTCATTCTGCCGGGCGTGCTTGAGGGCGTTCTTTGCGACCTTGACGGAATTCTTGCTGTCCTCGCTGTAAACGTCGATGCCAACCTGCTCGCCCAGAACCTTCAACTGCTCGATGGCTGCCGGCCTTTGCAGGTCGTCGGCGACCAGAAGCGGCTTCCTGCCGTCGGCGAGGATGTACTTGCCGAGCTTGGCGGCGGTGGTCGTCTTACCGCAGCCTTGCAGCCCGGCCAGCAAAATCACCGTCGGACCCGGTGAGACGTAATAGATGCGGGTATCGACCGGCCCCATCAGCTTGGTCAGTTCGTCGCTGACGATCTTGACCATGACCTGGCCGGGATGGAGGCTCTTGATGACCTCGGCGCCAAGGGCGGCATCTTTGACGTCTTTACAGAACTGCTTGACGACGGCGTAATTCACGTCCGCCTCGAGCAGCGCTTTGCGCACCTCCCGCATGGCGTCCGAGACGTTCGCCTCGGTAATCCTGCCCCGCCCGGATAGCGACCGGAACACCGAATTAAATTTTTCCGTTAACGACTCGAACATGCCTGATTCCCCATAGGGGGCTTAGCTCTCGATTCCGTATGCTCGATGCTCGATTTTCGCGGAACTTCACTTATCGAGCATTCAAATGGCTTCATTTTGACAAAACAACCAGTATAAAGGCACAGATACAACTCTGCAAGCCTAAAATCGAACACTCCGGGACCAAATAACGCGATACGTAGATGGCTTTTACAGGTACAAGCGGTGAGTTGGATATCGAGGAGGCACTCAACGGGCTAATCGGTCCTCCCGCAGAAAGGCTTTGAATAAGAGCAGAACGATAATGATCTGCATGATTGCGGTCCCCTCGAAAGTACCAGACGCCAAGAGCCTTTCACCGACGAACTTCTTCCATCCCAATCTCTTGAGCATGATGACGGTCTCGAATCATCTTTACGCAACAGAAACTAATTACGTAAAGGTTTCGCGTTCGACTTGCCCGAGGTAGAACCGGCCGTCGTTTCGCATAAAGCTGATAATCGCGTCGAACTGCTGATCGATAAAGCGGGCATCGTTGCTGACGGTCGCGATCCCGATCACCGCGATGGTTTTGCTGTCCTGATGATCGACCTCCGCGATGGAGATATTGAACCGGCTCTTGAGCCGCCCGATCAGGCTTTTAACGATGCTTCTTTTTCCCTTCAGCGAGCCAATCCCCTGCAGGGACAAATGAGCTGTCATCACGCCGACAATCATTCTCGATCCTCGATACCAGATGCTCGACACTCGACACAGGTCCTACAACTATCATTTGTCATTGAGCATATTGTACTTTTTTTACCGCTCCTTGTATATAACAGATGCGTTTCATCGCACCCTGCCGAAATGACAACGTCCTAAAATACTGTTAAACCTGTAACAAGGACATTTCTTTCCCGTGCCCCTCGAAAAACCCAGTAAATCATGGTTATCCCACACCTCTGTTCAGCCGATAAGATCAGCAGGCGAAGATATTCGACACCTATTGATAAGCAAACAACCAAAGCCAAGAACGTCAAAAACACAGATGTAGGCTGGAGTCGAATATGTTATCACAGGATATCAAAACGAAGCAAATGGAGAATGTAGGCAACATAGGACTTAGAGGGCTGTTTGTGAATGTGTTAGACCGAATGAGATCCTTTATTTTTAGGTTCGTACAAAAGTTAAATTTAGATCTGGGTGATCCTGACAAAGACAAGGAATTTAATAAATCTATCCATGAACTGGTAACTATTCTTTTTGCAGTAGTTTTAGGTTTAGGACTTGAGGAATTGAATCATATTGATAAAACTCATTTTATAAGTGATCTCCTTCTTTTAATAGTTGGCTACATCGCAGTGGTATTAAGTTGGTGGTTCTATCATAAGGGAACTATAGCAGGCCCAAAAGAAAATAATGTTCTTTTATATACAGTAGATTGTCTTCTAATGATCGTCTATTGGTTACTGATCAACTTAAGAGAATCAATACAAAGATTGCTCTTTATATATGCAGCCATGTTTCTTCTATACTGGATATGGGAGTTAATACGAATCTGTCAACAGCTTCTCGAAAAAGACGCAGAAAAGGTGAAGAAAGCTTGTCACGTAAATCTATTGTTTTTTCTCCTTTCGCTGTTATTCATAGAGCTATTCTACTTCAAAACTTGTTTTATTGGCAGTCACATAACATACGATAGTGTTATTTGCTTCGTTGTAATATTTATCTTGGTAGTGTCCTACAGAATACCTATCAGTAAGATCTATGGAAAGAACATGAGAGCTGAACTTCAATCTGTATAAGGTATGTTTATGAAAGATACTGAAAAGAATAATGAAAAGGACGTCAAGCTAATTGAGAAAGCCAAGTCTATTTCACGTAATGCCAGGGTCCATCTCTCTGGATTCCATGTTGGTGCTGCAATTCTGTCAGAAAACGGCAATATCTACGTTGGCTGTAATGTTGAGTTTGACAATTACTCTAATACAATCCATGCGGAAGAAGCAGCGATTAGTGCGATGGTCTCGGCAGGTGACTTGAAACCGATAAAGATTGCTGTTTTTACAAATGCAGATGAACCGTGTTTTCCTTGTGGCATGTGCAGACAGTCACTTTTTGAACTAGGCCGCGAGGATCTTGAAGTTATTGCTTGCAATAATCAGAATGCAAAGAAAGCTAGTATGGGTGACTTGATGCCACATGGATTTCATTTGTAGAGAAAGTTTGTACTATGAGCGGCACATATCTTGTGATTGATATTGACAACGTTATTGCGTGTACAGATGAAGTCATGCGCGACGTTATCAAAAAACATTCTGCAGATCATGTAGACTTTTGTTACGAGGATATAAAGCATTTTGACTATTCAAAATGTATAGACCGAAAAGGAAGACGACTCAAAAAAGGTGAATGGCATCTTATACATGAGAAATTCTCAAGAGAAGAGTATATTCTTAGAATCCAACCATACTCAGACATACAAACATATCTCTCCAAGCTAAGTAATGTTGGCTATTATATTCACTTGGTGACATCTCGCTTGAAAATCGCAAGAGAATCTACCGTAAAGTGGCTGAATAACTATGAAATACCCCATCACGGGCTCCATTTTGTAAAACATCGCTGTAAACATTTAATATTTCAAAACTGTGCAGGGGTCATTGAAGATGACCTGGATCAAGCTCGTGAGTTTGCCAATCTTGGTATATCTACATGTCTTTTGGCTCATCCGTGGAACAATGTACATAAGACCGAGTTCATAACACGTGCTCAGAACTGGGAGGAGATCGTTGAAATCTTAGTTTCAAGATATGAGCTATGTGACGAATGCTTGAAAATGGCAAATTAGCCACTCATCCCAGTTCAAGTCGACGGGTGGCAGCCTCAAGCGAAGCTTGGTGATGGCTTTTCCCGAGAATCGAGATTATGATGCTCTTCGGTGGCGCAGGCGGTCGAGCGCTACGGCGATCACGATGATGCCTCCGGTGATAATTTCCTGGACCCAGTTGGGATATCCTCTCTGTGTGCAGCCCGATGCGATCACGGTCATAATCAGCGCCCCGACGAGCGTACCGAGGATCGAGCCTTCGCCGCCGCTCAGGCTGCCGCCCCCGATGACCACCGCGGCGATCACGTTCAATTCCAGCCCCACGGCTACGGTCGGGTCTCCGACGGTCAGTCGGGAAAACTGCATCAGCCCGGCCAGGCCGGCAAAGGCCCCGCACAAAGTAAAGACCAATACCTTAACTCGCTCGACGGCTACGCCGCACAGCCGGGCGGTTTGCTCGTTCGAGCCGATGGCGAACGTGTGCCGGCCCAGCCGGGTGTAACGCAGCAGGGCGGCCATCGCTATCGCCAGAAAGATCATGATCCACACACCCGGCGGCAAAAGCATCCAGCTTCGCTCTTGCGGCACAGTGGCCAGCAACTCATCCAGCCAGGCCAATCGTACTGGATCTACGTCGATTTTCTGCTCCTGTCCAATGCCTTTAGCCGCGCCGCGTACGACCAGCATCATTCCCAAAGTCACGATGAAAGGCACCACGCGCAGACGCGTGATCAGAAGTCCACTGATTAAACCGAAAAAAGCCGATGCGGCGACGCCTCCGAGGGCCGCCACGAGCGGATTGACGCCCGTATACCGAAGCAGCCAGGCAATCACCACCGTGCTTAGCGCGACAATCGAGCCGACGGATAAATCGATCCCCCCGGAGATTATCACCATGGTCATCCCCAGAGCCGCCACGCCAACGATGGTGGTCTGTCGGGCGATCATCTCCAGGTTGCGAGTCGTCGCAAAACTCGACGGGGCGATGAGCACAAATAATCCGAATACGGCAAAAAGAGCCAATACCGGGCTGATGGTATTGAGCCAACCTCGCCAATTGCTGAACAAGTTAGAATGTTCAAATGACATTTCTGATTTTTGCATATCTCAAATCCGAATTATTTCTCTTGGCCGGTCGCTTCCAACATCAGCTCGTGCTCGTTCACTTCATCAATCCGATGCGTCGGACCCAACTTCCCTCGGCACATGACGGCCACGCGGTCGCAAACGCCCATCAATTCCGGCAGATAACTGCTGACCATCAACACCGCCTTGGGTTCCCGACCTTCCGCCTCCGAGCCGGTGGCCAGATCGTTAATCAACCTGTACACCAGCGCCTTGGCCGCGACGTCGATACCGCGCGTCGGCTCGTCCAACAGCAGCACGTCCACGTCATGCTGGAGCAAGCGGGCCAGCGCGACCTTTTGTTGGTTACCTCCCGACAGCGACGTGACGGATTGCCGGGGGCCGCGACAGCGAATATCCAACTGCTTCAGCCATCGCCGGGTGGCTCTGTCCTGTCGGCTCGGCAAAACCAGCCGGAACGGGCCAAAGCCATCCAGTTTGGAAAGTGTGACATTATCCGCTACACTCATAGCAAGAGCCAGTCCTTCTTCCTTGCGGTCTTCGCTCAGCAGACCCGCTCCTTGCATCCAGCGTCTAACCGGTGAAGCCGGCCCGGTATAGACACCCAGTCGAATCCGCCCCTTTTTGATCGGGTCCAGCCCGAACAAGCTGCGCAGCATTTCCGTTCGCCCCGCGCCCACCAGCCCGGCGATCCCCAGGACTTCCCCTCGCCGCAATTTTAGAGATGCCGAGGAGGGTTTTTCCGCCCCTGCCAGGTTTTCAATCTCCAGAACGACCTGGCCGGGCTGCCGCGCCGAGCGCGGGTAAAGCTCCTCAACATGCCTTCCTACCATTAAGGCCACGATCTCGTCGGTTGTAATCGCCTCCACGTCGCTGGTGCCGACGACCTTTCCATCTCGCAGGACGGTGACGCGGTCCGCAATACGCTTGACCTCTTCGATAAAATGAGAGATGTAAACGATGGCTTTGCCCTGTTGTTTGAGCCGGCCGATGATCTCGAAGAGACGCTCCACATCCTGTTGCGTCAGACTGCTCGTCGGCTCGTCCAGGACCAGCACGTTACAGCCAATGGCTAAGGCCCGTGCGATTTCCACCAACTGTTGTGAGCCTACCGACAATTTGCTGACCTTTGCATCCGGCGTCAATTCCGGATTGTCGAATTCCTTGATCGCTTCAATCGCGCGCTGCCGGACCTGCTTCCATCGAACCACGCCCAGCTTCGTCGGCTCCATGCCCAACATGATATTTTCCTGGACGTTGAGATGGGGCGTGAGTGAAAGCTCCTGATAGATCATCGCCACCCCGGCCCGACGGGCTTCGAGTGGATTGCCGGGTTGATAGGGCGCGCCGTCCAATTCCATCCGGCCTTTGTCGGCTTTGATCGCCCCCGAGCAAACCTTCATCAGCGTGCTCTTGCCGGCGCCGTTCTCGCCGACCAGTGCGTGCACTTCGCCGGCGGCGACTTTGATCCCCACGTCTTCCAGCGCGATGGTCGCCCCGAAGCGCTTGGAGACTCCCTGCATCTGGAGCCGAATCGCCATCTCGTGTGCGTCTATTCGTTCAACCATTTCTTGAAGTCCGGCTCCAGCAGGTTCTTCATCTTCGGTTCGTCCATGTTCTCGGGCGTCGCCACCGCCGAGCCGGTGTCGATGCGCTTTTCCACCGTCTGGCCTTGCAGATGGGCAACGAGGGTTTTGACGCCCAGATAACCCATATTGATCGGATCTTGGAGCACGAGTCCGTGAATCGAGCCGTTCTTCAGGCCCATCACGAGCCGGTCGGAACTGTCGAAGCCGACGTATTTGACCTTGCCCGCGAAGCCGCCGTCCTCCAGGGCCCGGAGCATCGCAAACGCGGTGGATTCGTTCGGGCAGAAGATGCCGTCGATGGTCAGGCTCCCATCGGGTTTTCGCAGCGGCGAAAGCAGGTTTTCGCTGGCGATGTAGGCGCTCTCCGTCGTGGCTCCGCCGTACTGACTGGCGCTGACGACCTCGATATCCGGATATTTTTCTTTCAGCACGTCCAGGAAGCCCTGTTCGCGGTTCATCGTACTGGCCGAGCCTTCCTGGTAGCGCAGCATGATGACCTTACCTTTGCCGCCTAAGATTTCGGCTAAGCGTTCGCCGCCCTTTCTGCCGCCAAGGTAGTTATCCGTCGCGACGAAGCTGGTGTAATCTTCGCTCTTGAGCCCGCTGTCGATAATGACGACGGGAATGTCGTTATTCACAGCGTCTTTGACGGGCATTCGCAGGGCCGCATCGTCCAGCGGCGCCAGGACGATTCCGGTCACGCCTCGCGTGACGAAATCCTCCACGACCCGGATTTGCGATTCCCGGTCGTCCTCCTTGAGCGGTCCTTTCCAGATGACTTCGACGTCCACCCCGGCGGCTTTCAGCTCCTCTTGGGCCTTGACCGCTCCGGCGTGAATCGACTTCCAGAACACGTGCGTTGTTCCCTTCGGAATGACGGCGATCTGAAGCGTGGTGGTCTCTTCACTTTTCTTTTGTTTGCAGCCAATCGCGGTGAGAACCACAATCAAAGCCACAAGAACGAGAACTCCAACGATTTTTTTCATGATTCCGGCTCCTTTTAAAGTTCGACGTTTGTCAGGAGTTTTGAAAAATTGAAGTTAGGCATATATTATTTTAGAAAATCTTCAATTTTTCAAAACTCCTGTTTCCTGACAATGATAAGGATTGGACGCCGGATCGTCAATAAAAACGAAATTTCCGCTTGTACCTGTTGACAGGCGGAGATTTTTGGATTAGGATAAGTGCCCAGTTGGAATTTCGTGGCCGCACAGGCATCGAGGTCCTGAAATCCCTGAAACGTATGACTCGCCCAGCAACAGAAAGCTTTGGTAAT
>Ga0272442_10003844_pt1 | contig 20844 bp, 23 predicted proteins | sample SSMForm2O_FD_200262 | JGI IMG/M metagenome (GOLD analysis project Ga0272442, IMG submission 200262) | Marine sediment archaeal communities from Little Sippewissett salt marsh, Falmouth, MA, United States - SSM-Form-2O | ecosystem: Environmental > Aquatic > Marine > Wetlands > Sediment ... | reverse complement strand
CAAACACAGGAAGCGGGTTGCAAGACTGAACAGAGTCAAAGAATTAGCCGTCCAGGCCAATGATGAAAAAGCAACCCAACGAGCCAACATGCTTTTGCAAAAAGAGCAGGAGCGTTATACTCGCAAGCAGAAGAGTATGCAGACCAGAAGGGAAAGGATTGGCAAACAGATTACCGAACAGGCTGGTAAAAAACCAACCGCTCAGGCAGGTGGCGAAAGTGTTAAGTCTGAAAAAGCTGAGGCGGAAGAAAGTGAAGAACAGGTAAAGGACGATACCGAGAAGCCGACTGAGGAGTGAAACGAAAAAACAGAACTAAGTGTCTGGATTGTATCTATCGGCAGGAATAAAAAACTATTTATTAAGGGAGCTTAAAATGTGGAGAAAATTGTATATCATATTTGTTATCGTTATGCTCAGTTGTTTGGTGACTACAGGCTGTAAGAAGAAATCTTCCGAGACGGAGACAGAGCAGGTGAAGACAACGGCTGAGTATGAAGCTGAGGCCGAGCAGGAAATTGACTCGTCAAATATGGATGCAGAACTGGAAAGAATTGAAAAGGAATTAGCTGCAGAAGAACAACAGGAACCGTAACGCAAACTTAATTTAAGGAGCGGGAAAATGGGCAAAAAAGAATATGTGAATGTTTTACTTGTGCTGCTGGCGGTGGTAATGCTTTTTGCCGGTTGCAGTAAAAAGGCCGATGAAAACAAGCCTCTAAGTGAAGTGAAGGCTGAAGCGGAAAAAATGAGCGTTGATAAGCTTAAGGCAATGGCAATGGAGTACAAGGACGCTATCTCGGCTAAAAAAGAAGAGATTGAAAAAGTGACCGGCGAACTCAAGAATATTCCAGTTGCCGAAATGCTCGGTAACGAAGCAACAGAACTAAAGGCCGAGATTGAAAACCTAACTAAATCGGTTTCGGCGCTTAACGAAAGATTACAGATTTACTACCAGAAACTAAAAGAAAAAGGCGGTGATTTGTCCGGTCTATAGAGCAAAAGCCGACAGTATCGCTTATTTGTTAATTGGTTTTTTGGTTTATTGCACAAATATTATGTCCGGACTGAGGATTTGATACGATATTTTTGTGCGTTCAATGAATAGCAAGTTCTCCACAAAATATTCGAAAGGGTAGGGAAATGAAGAAGAAGTTACAAAAGATTTCACTTATTATTTTGTCTGTAATTCTGATTTTAGTCCTCATAGTTGTGATAGCAATTACCTTTTTTGGAGACCGTGCCTTAAAAGCTGGTATTGAAATTGCAGGAAGTGAAGCTTTAGGCGTTGCAGTAACTGTGGCGGATGTTGACCTTTCGATATTGCGTGGGAAACTCGGGCTTCAAAATCTTTCGATTGATAATCCGCCAGATTATCAGCTTAAAAAGCTCCTTGAAATGACAGATGCTCGAATCGATGTTGGTATAAAATCACTTTTAAGTGACGTAGTTAACATAGAAGAAATAAAACTTGACGGGGTAAATGTAACTCTTGAACAAAAAGGGATTACCAGCAACAATATCCAGGATATATTAAAAACAATCTCCGGCAAAGAGGAAGAAAAAGAGCAGCAGGCAGAACCATCCGGGAAAAAATTGCATATAGATAATCTTGAAATTTCCAATGTAACGGTTAATGCGAAACTGCTGCCTGTTCCCGGAAAAGCGAGTACTATGACATTAACGCTTGCCCCTATCAAAATGACTGATTTAGGCGGTGACAATAAAATGGACATCGCTGAGCTGTCTGGCAAAATCTTAATGGCTATCGCCAAGGGAATAGCCGAAAAAGGCGCCGGCCTGCTGCCTGATGACATCGTTGGTTCTTTAAATGACGAACTCAAACAGCTTGGAGAAATGTCAAAAACTTTATTGAAGGAGGGAGATAAAATTCTGGATGAGGGAAAAGACCTGGGCAAGGATATTGCCGAAGGAATTAAGGGACTCTTCAAACCAAAAGAATGATTATTTATAACATGTTTTTCCGGTAATCGAACGCCAGAGGCCAATGAAAATCTAAAACCAGCGTTTTAGCCAGGAGCTTATACCCACCCCGGCCTTCACCATTACCACCGGTTTTCCACATCTGGTGGCGATTTTTTCCGGCAAAGACCTGCGGCCGAGGCGGTAAATTATGGATTTATTAGTTGCTCCTATCACAACCAGGTCGTGGTTTTTCGATTCCTTAAGGATTGCTGAGACTGCACTTCGCCCCTTTAAGTTTTTGGTCTCGAAAATCTCTCGTGGCAGATTCAGACGCTCGCATTGCGAATCGAGAAAACGTTCTATATCGAAAGTTCGTTTTCCCGTATCGACTGTAAGGGCGGTAATTTTACGGTTTTGAGGGTGGGCGATTATGGCGGCTATCTCGACGGCAAAGGCTGCATTTGGACCGCCGCCGACAGGAACGAGAACATTGGTAAATTCGTCATTGCCCCCGCAATCTTTCATTACAACGACGTTACAAGGTGCCTGCTCAATTATCGGGTCTATTTTTGAGCCGAGGCTGAAGCCCTTTGAGCCTTTGCCGTGCCAGCCTAAAACAAGCATCTTTATTTTCCTCTCTCGAATCCCTGAGACAATACCTCTTGCGATGTTGCGGCAATATCGAATTGTGGTGCTAAGTGGAAAATGTATCGAAAGATACAGCATAGCCTCTACCAGCGCCTCTTTGCCGGGCTCCATATATTTCTTAGCATCGGAAAGAACGACCGTATCGGGAACCGGAACCATATGGATAAGTTCGACCTGGGCCTCTTTTGCGCTACATAGACGATAAGCATTGCGGACCAGTTCGATAGCATTGTCCGGATTTGCTACTGATACCATAATTGGGTAGCGGTCTGATTCGGCGAGTTTCTCTTCTTCAAGAACAAGAATTTCGTCCTCGGTTGTTATAGTGTGGGATTTGGAATATACCTGGAAAATAATAAAGCCCGTTATTATCCACACCGGAGCCACTATCCAAGCGACCAGGCTCATATGTATGAGCCAGACAGCCAGCGTAATCTGACATAGAATCGCCAGGATTGGAAACAGCGGAAACAACGGCATTAAAAAGCCGTAACTTAGTTCGTCAGCCATGCTCCGCCGAATTTTTATTGCACAAAGGTTTACCATGAAAAACAGGAATAGAAACATTATGCTGGCACTGGAGGCGACGTCCATAGTCGGAAGGCACGTTGCGACAATGATAACTATAACCGAGGTGCCGATAAGGGCAATGTGTGGTGTTTTTCGTTTTTGTGAAATTTTGGCAAAAAAAGCAGGCAGCATTTTATCGCGCCCGAGTGCATAAGAAGCCCTTGTTGCTGAATATATCGTTGCGTTAAGAGCTGAGGTTGAGGCAAATATGACTGCAAACGTCAACAGCAGAGGCGCCAAAGGCATCAGTCGGCCCACGGCCATACCAAACCCCCTTTCCCGGTATTGGCCAATCCACTGCCAGGGGGCCTGGTCAATTCCCTCAGAGCCTGCTTTCACCGCCACAACCGTTGCGAAAGATGTCAGAACATAGGTGAAAGTTACAATCAGTACCGAATACAGCATAGCTTTTGGCAGATTCTGCTTTGGGCTGATGGCTTCGTCGCCTGTCTGAGCTATAACCTCAAAACCTTCAAAGGCGACATACGTAAATCCCATCGTTATCAGAAGTTTGCCCCAGCCCAGCGGAAGAAAAGGCGTGAAGTTTTGCAGCCGGCTCGGGTCTCTGAAAACTGTTATGATGCCAAGTATACCGATGAATAGCAGAAACAAGGTTTGTCCGAAGGTGAAAAAGGCACCGGTCTTACCGGTTTCGCTGGCTCCGCGATAATTGATATATATGAAAAATATCGCTATGAACATTGCAAGAAGCTTCTCGGTCGTTCTGATTGAGAACGGAAGCCATTCGATAAGGCCGAGGCCTTTAAGATACATTATTGTGTAGATAGCAAAGGTGACAGCATATAAACTGCCGGCAATGCTGGAAGCAAACCATTCCATCCATCCAGCCAGAAAACTGCTTCGTCGGCCAAAGGCGAGGCGGGCGAAATTGTATGCACCCCCTGCTCTGGGGACCGCTGAGCTAAGTTCGGCGTATGACATCGCGGTAAACAGCGCCAAAAGTCCGTTTAATGCGAAAGTCAGCAGTACCCCGCCCGGGCCGGCAATAAAGATGGCATTGCCGACACCTAAAAAGACGCCGGCCCCTATCATCATACCAAGCCCCATCATAGTGATGTGAAAAAGTGACAATTCGCGGGAAAGCTCGCCTCTGAGTTGTGCTTTATCTGCCGCCATTGAGTTCCTTTAATGCTTCCCGGGCGGTGTGGGAGCGGCTTCTTGAAATGCGGCCAATTGCCCAGGCAGACCAAATAACCAGGTATGTTAGCAGAACAAGAGCACTGATGACAACTATCGTGCCTGTAATCAGATTACCATCCATAGCGGTAGTTTATAACAAATTAGCCCGATTTGGGCAATAGCCTGAAGAACTCTGCCTGAGTATATGGACTTTGTTGAAAAGGTTGGTAAAAGAGGTGAAAAACAAAGGTATTTTCCACCATATTTCGGTTTTCTCATTACGCCCAGAATACCGCCTCTTTGAGAGGTTATTGAGTTGCTTTATTAGACAGTTCGTTTTCGGTGGAAGCTACAACTACAGCGCAGGATGCGTCGCCGGTTATGTTTACTATTGTGCGGCACATATCCAGTATGCGGTCGACACCGAGAATTAAGGCTATTCCTTCCAAAGGTATTTGAATCGTTGTTAAAACCATTGCTAAAGTTATCATTCCCAGACCTGGCGCACCAGCAGTACCGATAGAGGCTAAGGTGGCTGTTAGAACTATAATTAATTGCTGGCTTAAAGTTAAATCCAATCCATATACCTGAGCAATAAAAACCGCAGCAACTCCCTGATAAAGTGCCGTGCCATCCATATTTATCGTCGCCCCCAGAGGCAAAACAAAGCTGGATACCTCATTGGAGACACCCAGATTTTCTTCCACACATTCCATAGTCACAGGTAGTGTAGCTGCACTGGAACTTGAGCTAAACGCAATTACCTGTGCATCCTGAATTCCTTTGAAGAAACTTCTGATTTTTATTTTGCTGAATATTTTTATTGCCAGAGGGTATGTAACCACCATGTGAAGGACTAGCCCACCTGCCACAACCAGAGAATATTTGAAGAGGGTAAGCAGTATTCCAAGGCCAAAATTGCCAATAATAGCGGCAATAAGAGCAAATACACCGTAAGGAGCGATTTTCATAATAATATGCACTATTTGAATCATAACATCACTTACACCTTCAAAAAAAGCTATTACCGGCCGGGCTCGCTGATTATCTATCAGGGTTAGAGCTATACCGACAAGTAAGGCGAAAAATATAATCTGCAGCATATTCCCTTCGTTGGCGGCTTTTATGGGATTGGTGGGAACAAGGTTTAAGAGAAGATCAGTAACACCCGGTTTTTTGAGGGCAGCTTCGATTTTTGCATCGGCCTGGGTTTGGGTACTTTGGGTTAACTGTTCCTGGGTTTCTTTTGAAAGGCCAACTCCGGGTTTGAAAGTATTGGCTAATACCAGGCCTATGCTGATTGCTATTGCGGTAGTACACAGGTAGTATACGATGGTTTTGCCGCCGATTCTGCCTAATTTACGGATATCGTTTAGGCTGGCTGTGCCCACTAGTAGAGAAGCAAAGACCAAGGGAACTACAATCATACTTATTAATCTGATGAATATTGTGCCGACAGGTTTGATATATTGGGTTACGAAATCAGAGAAGCCGAAATTGCTTGCTAATATTCCAAAAACCACGCCTAAGAGCAGTCCCATTAAAATTTTAGTGTGTAACTGAAGTTTGGGCAATTTCATCGGCATTCCTAAAATTTGGATTTGAAAACCGCATAGAATAGTAATAAAAGTGGTAACAGAAGTCAAAGCAGAAATTCAGCGTGTTAAGCGGGATAAAACTACAGGATATATATAAGCAGATAGATTATTATTGAAGGCGGGGGTGGAATTCTGTAATATTTTGAATAGAGATTAGTAGTGGGCAATTAATCTGGTTGAGCGATGGTAAGCAGAGCCCGATTAGACAGTTATGAGTGTTGGAAGTTTGTTGTTGGAAAAGGGTAGGTTTTTAGTTGTGAAAATTGATGGGCAGTAGTTAAGGGAGTTGACAAATGTCTATATATCGTTCACCGAAGAATCCTGTAATTGAGCCGAAGGATATTAAGCCATCGGGAGGTGATTTTGAGGTTATAGGGGCGTTTAATGCCGCTGTAGCCCGTTTTGGAGAGGAAGTGATTCTATTGGTTCGGGTAGCCGAGCGGCCTATCAGTACACATCCTGATATTGTTTTGTGCGGGGTTTATGATACGGCTGAGAGAAAAATAGTTCTGAAGGACTTTTCGAAGGATGACGCCGAAATAGATTTTTCCGACCCGAGGTTAATAATAACGCCATCTGAGACGTATTTGACGTCGATTTCACATTTAAGGCTGGCCCGCAGCAAAAACGGCATTGACTTTAAAATTGACGATACACCCACGATGGCGCCGGCAAGCGAAGTAGAGAGTTTCGGAATCGAAGATGCGCGTATAAGTGTAGTTGAGGGAGTGATTTATATTACTTACGTAGCGGTATCTGCTTTCGGGGTGACGACGTGCCTGGCTTCGACTAAAGATTTTAAATCATTTGAGCGATATGGAGTTATTTTTTGCCCAGATAACAAGGATGCACTGCTTTTTCCGGGGCGGATTGGGGGTAAGTATTACGCGCTTCACCGGCCGGTATCGAGTTTATTTAAGAAAAACGAAATCTGGATGGCAGAATCGCCTGATTTGAAGTTTTGGGGCAACCATCGCTGTGTTATGGGGCCGCAAAATGGGCTTTGGGACAAAGTGAAGATTGGCGCAAGTGCAGTGCCATTCAAGATTAATGAAGGGTGGGTGGAAATTTATCACGGTGTTGATGAGGAAAACCGGTACTGTCTCGGGGCAGTTCTGCTGGACGGAGAAAAGCCGTGGAAGGTCATTGCGAGGTCAGAAAAGCCGCTTTTTGAGCCAGAAACTGATTATGAATGTGAGGGGTTTTTCGGGAATGTGGTGTTTAGCTGCGGGGCGTTATTTGAGAGTGGAAAGGTCGGGATATATTATGGTGCGGCTGACACTACGGTATGCTATGCAGAGATGCCGATAGAGTATGTTCTTAAAAATCTGGGGGTTTGATTTTGAGCTAAAAATGGGGGTGTTGCAATTGACTATTTTCGATTGACTATTGACTATTGGTGGGAAAACGGGAAAAAAAACGTACAAAATGACAAAGAAAAGAGGAAAAAAAGAAAAAAAAGAATAAAAATTGAAAAAAATGATGCAAAAAGATGTGCAATTTGCACTGTGTTTTCAAAATCGGGCAAAAAATCCCGCTCAGGCGCCGCGGGGGCTTTGAGAAGGCGGAAGAAAGAAAATGGGGAGAGAGGCAAACTGTCTTCTAAAAATGAGGGTGGTTCAAATGTTAAATTGGGGAAGATAGACAGAATAGGTAAGATTGACCGAGCCACGAATATTATAGCCACTAAGACACGAATTTTTAGCCACAGATTAACACAGGTTAACACTGTTTTTTTTAGACAGGATAACAGGAATTACAGGATATTTATTTGCTGGTAAATATGGCAGGGTTTAGTCAGCTTTGGTGTACTTAGTAAGGGATTGCTCTGAAAGCAAGCTTTCTCCGCAACCCTTACCATCGTCCACAGTACCTGAGGTATAAATACCTAAGGTACTATATTTAAAGCTGACTAAATTCTTTATATCATTAAAATATGATGAACATGATGCCTGAGGCACTTTCATTTAAAGCTGATTAAATTGTTAAAAGAGTTCTCTAAGATAACTAAAATGATAAAAAGAGGCTATGGGGATGAGTAAATGGTTGTTAAGGGCTGATTATGTGGAGGAAATAAATTTAGGGAAAAAGGTTGTGTTTTGTGGAGGAAAATTAATTTAAAATGGTTTGACGGGGACTGGAAAGCGGTTATAATTTTAAGCAAGAAAGGCTTGCAGTTGGTAGTTGAGAGTTCGTAGTTCGTTGTTTGTAGTTCGTCGTTGGCGGAGGCAGGCTTGTTAATTGAGAATGCGGAAAGTTGAAATAAAAAGAGCGAAGGGAAAACTTCTTTGTATTTGTTAGTTCGTTGTTCATAGTTCGCAGAAAAGAAGCTTTGGGTGCAGAGATTGCGGTTGGGAAAGTTCTTTGGATTTGGTTGTTGAAGTTTCGTGGCAATGGCATAGGCAGTCGATAGGCCTTACGTGGAAACCATATAAATTCTGAATATCTCATACTGCGCATTTTCTATACAAAACGATAGGAGCGTCAACTACTTCTATCCCGAATAACAGTCTGCTTAAAACAAGATGTCAAAATCGAGACTTATCGTATTTTCGGCATTTGAATTGTACCCCGTCGAGATAACACTTGCATATTCTCCGCACCATAACGATTCACAACCGATATTTGTATCGGCCTATCCCATCTGAATTGCAATCGATGAGCACCTTGTATTGTGTCAGGATTCAAACCAGGCCGGAAATCGTCAGCGTTATTCGTAAAAATTATCTCCCCGGAAGCTTTTTTTTTATACCATATCGGGAGCTGATCATGGTACCCACCTTTGCTTATGCATAAATGAGCATTATCCATGTTCCCAAAGTAATACTTCTTACGCAGGTCTGACTTGTCTGCCATAATTGGATCAACGGGCACCCAACCGATACCTTCAACATAAAACTCGGCCCAATTATGTGCCGATACGATAGTTTGTTCCGCATTGGCCTTATCCGTCCCCAACAGAAAACCAGCACACCGTCGAGCGGGAATTCCCACCTCACGACACATACTCACAAAGAATGTAGAATAAACACCGCAATGTCCTTTGCCTCCATCCAATAGATCCTCCGGGACTGTCTCGCCTGAAGCATAATGTCCGTATCGAAGCCGCTTTCCAAGATAGTGATATATTTTCCGAGCATTGAGAATCGCAGATTTTTTCGAGTCGACACCGATTAGCTTTAAGTGTTTTTGCAGTTTCGGATCGGGTTCTGCACCAGAGGATTTTATATATTTGATGTATACGGGAGCCTGCTTGTCATAGGGTTGTTCTTTGGAAGAAGAAAGCTTTCCTTTCCTTCGATAAATATCCAAACTAAAGGTTATTGTAATCTCATCCTTAAATCCAGGGTGAACATTAAAATATTCAACGAGCAATGAGTCTTGCTTAGGCGAAAAAATCATGTTTTCCGGATTTGCTTTTTCGCTGTGTATCTCCTCGATAACAACGTTATCATGCGCCGGATCGGGGGTTGGCAATCCTATGTAAATTGCAACGATATTATTTTTGCTCTTATGAGAGCTACCTGTTTGAATAATAAAACTTCTTTTTACCCTTATTTTGATTGGTTTTCCAACGCGTTGTTCAAGCCCCCCAGTTTCTCTTGCAGAAAGTTGTAAGGGTAATTGCCCGACACATGATGGAGGCGGTATAGAATTGGTTTTGCCACTTGAATCGATGTTATTTCCCTGTCCCTGAATTGAATATGAACAGATTGTAAAAACAAAAAGAATAAACTGACATTTCCCATTTAAACTCTTACAAAACATAATTTGCTCCATTCAAGTCCAAAAGTTATATGAGATTTCATCTTAACTGTAAAGTTTTTAAGACGACAACTCTCTCGCACTAAATCTACGGCCAAGTTAGCAAACCCAAAGCGTGTACCTAAGGCACCTATGAAGAGGTCAGGGTCAGGTGATATTTTTCCTATGGCCCTAAAATTTTTTGTTTTGAGGGTATACTGTTACGATACAGTCAGCTGCGAATCTATTTAAAGCTCTAAATCATCTACTTGAACAACCAATCTTCCAGCGCTTCAGATTTTACTCAGCAATCTTAGAGAATATCAATAACCTGAATATTTTTTGGCAATCGTAAAAACGCTGCCATGCACCTATATGGAACTTACCTTCCGGCAGTTCATACAGATTATTGAGGCATAGCAAAAAAACGGCTGCGGTTCATTCACAGGGTGGGGACTTGCGTCATTGGCAGTCCAGTGCCATAGCCGGAACTCGCAGCCGATAAAAGACCTCGATATCATAAGTATTGCCTTGCTAAAGCTGATGCTGTTGAACTATTTGATTCACTGAGTAAGTTTTCATCGAACCGACTATTTGAGGTTTCGGTAAAGCCAGGCTGCCATAGGACCTTCTTCGACTGCAAGATGTTTTTTGCCCTGGATAGAATCCAGAACATTCGATATGGCCGGTATCGTGGTTGGTACAGCGTATTGAGCCACGATTTTACCACTTTTATTGACTGCCAGTTCTGTAGTATTGCTATGCACGTCCGCTTTGATATAATATGTAGTCATTGAGGGCTCCTTTCGCATAAGGGTTAATAATCAAACGCATTATACTTGAGGATGCCCTCTCTTCATATCTTCACAGGTTACATTAAAACGTATGCAACTTTACTTAAAGCCGGCTAAATTGTGGGCAGTTAGCTGAGTGTATATATTGGACAGATTTGGAGGGAGGTGTTGACGGTTTTTAGATACTGGACATAATGGGTCGAGCAACTATGAAGCACTTCGTCAAAAGATTACTGTTGTGCATGCTAACTAATTATTGTAATCTAACCAAATCATTAATTCTGGCTGAAAAACAAAGGGGAAAAATGAGATGGCTGAAAACGAACATAACCTTAAGTTAGATAATATCAATACAGCAATTCGTGACCGAGTTAAATCTTTTGCTGTTAAGCTTACCACCGATTTAGTTAACAACCTGGAAAGCATAACTATCACCGGCAGCAGTCTGACTAATGATTTCAGGGCCGGTAAAAGCGATATAAACTCAGTCCTGGTCCTTGCCAAGCTTGATTTGAATTCACTAAATGTTTTAGTTTCCATTTCCAAAACTATGGCCAGGAAGAAGATTGCGGCCCCACTTCTTATGACAAAAGATTATATAGAGCGAAGTCTTGATGTATTCAGCATTGAGCTATTGGACATACAATTGACTCACGAAACTGTTCTTGGCGACGACCCGTTTGCCTCTTTGACTTTTGCTAAAACTGATGTACGGCTTCAGTGCGAACGAGAATTAAAAGCCATGCTTATAAGACTGAGGCATGGTTATATTGCTTCGGCGGGGGACAAGAGACTGCTGAGAGACATACTTATTTCAACTGTTATTGGTACTGTGCCGTTACTTAGAGCGATGCTATGGCTAAAAGATGTGGATAGGCCGAGGATATCGCAGGCAGTGTTGGAAAAGGCGGCAGGTGAATTCTCAATCGAAACAGATTCCTTAATAAGGGCGCTAAAATGGCGTAATGAAAACATACACCCCGGCAAGGATGAAACGATAAATGCTTATGAGCCAATCTATGAGACTATTGAGCGGCTGTCGCTCATCGTCGATAAACTTGAGGTATGACCATGCCAAGGTTCTCTGTAAAAGTTACATCAATAACTCTATTAATTTGGATTATACCCTCGCTTTGTTACGTCAAGGCAGCTTTACCAATGCCGCGTCATTATGTTGAGGACTATGCCAACGTCATAAATCATTCTGACGAGCAATCGCTAAATGGTATCCTGCAAGAATTGGAGCAAAAAACGGGAGCTCAATACATAATACTAACGATTGATACAACTAAAGGAGTTCCTATCGAACAGTTTGCAATAGAACTTGCAGAGAAATGGCAACTTGGCCAAAAGGGTAAAGATAATGGGATGTTGTTTGTCCTTGCTAAAAACGACAGAAAGTGGCGGTTTGAGGTTGGATATGGTTTGGAGGGATTTGTAACAGACCAATACTGCGGCCATACTGGTCGAAATGTTATGGTGCCGTATTTAAAAAAGGGCAATTACAGCCAGGGAATCTATCGAGCTAATCTTCAAATTGTCCAGAAAATTGCTGCTGAATCCGGAGTAGCCTTAAGTGGAATTCCTAAATTAGCTCCGATTCAAAAAAAGAGGGGGCCTCCATGCTGTGCGATGGGGGTATTTCCCCTGATAATATTCCTCTTGCTTATCAGCCGCGGAGGTGCAAGAGGCGGCATGGGAATGTGGTTATTTTTACCTTTTATGTTTTCGGGTCGTGGTTACAGCAGCGGCTATGGCAGAAGCGGGTCGTATGGTGGCGGCAGCTTCGGCGGTGGATTCGGAAGCTTTGGCGGGGGTATGGGCGGCGGATTCGGCGGCGGCGGAGCAAGCGGAGGTTGGTAAATATTTGGACAATAATAAGGTAGATGTGGAGGTATGACAAAATGAGAAACTATGGGAAAGCATGGGTTATTTTAGTTGTCGTTTTAGCAGTTTTGCTGCTACTTGGCTTAGGTATATTCGGCTGGTATATTAGTGGTTATAACAAAGCCGTGGGTCTGGATGAGGCTACGAAGACCACCTGGTCAAATGTAGATACGGCCTTACAGCGAAGGCTGGATCTTGTACCTAATCTTGTTAGTACCGTCAAAGGATATGCTGCACACGAAAAAGAACTGTTCGAGAACATTGCCAAATCGAGAGAAAAATACTTCCAGGCAAATACGACAGGCAACAAGATAAAAGCCTCAAACGAATTGAGCGGTTTTTTGTCGAGACTCTTGTTGCTACAAGAGGCGTATCCAGAGTTAAAGGCCAACCAGAACTTCCTGGCACTACAAGACCAGCTGGAAGGAACTGAGAACCGTATAAATGTGGCCCGTACAAGATATAACGAAGCAGCTCAACAGCTCAACTCCTACTCAAGAGAATTTTTTGGTTCATTCTTTTGCAAACGTGCAAATGTAGAAAGAGTAGAATATTTCGAGGCCAGCGAGAAGGCAAAAACTGAAGTACCAAAAGTAGAGTTTTGAATTTCTATTAGTTCACACCAGGATGTAAAACATTACTGAGGTATGTCTTATGATGAAACTGCAGAGATTCGTAAGATTTCAAATTCTCTTAAATTGTCGCATAAAGATTTCATAGAAGCGAAGCTAACAATATCAGATGAAGAGAGGGAAGTTTTTTGAAGCATATCGCTAAGCATGGATCGCCGCCATAAGAGAACTTCAGCCGGATTGGCAGCCAGCATTACGCCATAGGCGTCGCAGGTGAAGCTGTCGTCTGTCGAAGCACCTGTATTATCGCTTAGAACTTGGGGTGCAGGCGGTCTTGTGGAGGCGTGGCCGTTAAATTAAATTGGCAAAGAGCTATAAAAAAAGGCACCAAAGAGGTGCATGGGAATAATTCAATCATTAATGATTTCTAACAGTAATTCTTCTTACGTCATTGCTTGATCCTTCTTTGGATGTAATCGGACAAATTGATTGCCTTATCTCTTAGAATTCTTTTCCATTCTTCCTGCTCTCTAATCGGCCCATCCTTAGAAATTGGGACACCAAGAAAATCATGTAGTTTGAAAGAGGCATACTCTCCGATAACAATCTTAAATCTTAATAGATCGATTAAATCATTCCATGTCAATTCTGGATGTTTAATAAGCTTGGCAAATTCATCTCCTAAAACTGAATCTCCATCAGCATTAGAAAAAGTTTTACGAAGACTTTCTATATTTTCATTCATGTTCACCGTTAATTTTCCACAGCACAATTATCTGCAAATTTCAATACACTCTTCAATCCTGATTTTATACCACTCCAGAGATGACTTGGCAAGGAATAACCTGTGTTAGCATTAAGCTGGGATTTTCCTAAGAGAACAGCCACCTGTCCTTTGTTATTTGTAACTATAGAAAATCCATTACTGCCCTTTGGTATTAATCCCTGTGAAACAGCATCGGCATGGCCATATAATCCTTGACTTGGATTAGCTTTTATCAACCCTACCTTGCCTGATTGATCTATATATCCGATATATGCTTCGCCTGATTTAACTCCTTGGGCTGTTTGCTTTGCAGAAGCGGCAACATTCGCACTAGAACCTGAAGAACCGCCACTTGAAAATCCCCCAATTATAGCTCGGAAAGATAAAACGCATTGAAGGAGCAAGAATAACACTGCTGCTGCTTTAGTTTCGGGTCGCATTTCAGGGTCAAGTAATATCCGGATGGTAAAAAATAGATTTATACCAAAAAATGCGGATAAACCAATAGCTAACGCTTTTGCAGAAATCGCACTTAGGCCACCTAGTACAGCACCCAAAATAGCACCGTAAATGGCACCACGACCTACAGATGTCCATATCCCCTCAAATGTTTGATACTGTACAATATGGAAATATGCTCCTATAGCACCGCCAATACCGGCTCCTAAAACACTTCCAATAGTTGCTTTGAACAATACTGCCTTAATCGAGATTGAGCTTAATGAACTAGCCAACGACATCATCCCAGTCGGATCAATATTGTTAATCGGATTTGCGTGGCAGTAGAGGTATTTATGGAGGGATTGGGGGTCTTGGGGGGTGCCGGCGAAGGGGTCGGTTCGGTTGAATCGGCCGTTGAGGGGGTCGTAGAATCTAGCCCGCAGGTAATACTGCTGCAGGTCAGTATCGAATTGTTCGCCGGCATATAAGAGGCTTGTATGCGGTGGACCGGCGGGGGTGGTCCCCTGTTGCTTGCCAAGGGAGTAACTCCTCGGGGATGACAGTTGAGCTTTTGTTGGTGAAGCGGCGGGCGTGCGTGGTTGGTGGAGGTCGGCTCGGCGGTGGCGAGGCGTTGGGGAGCGTGGGAGTGGTAGTGGTGAGATGCGGAGTCTGGTGGAGGTGATTTTTCAAGGCGATAAAGACAGTATGTCGATAATATTGTATTAGAATAACCTTCCTGGCAAAAGTATATAGAAATCAGAGAAGGACAAAAAATGCAAAAACGATTTCTATTTGTGTTAATATTTCCCGCGATAGGTTTTATAGCAAACCATGCATCGGCCACAATCGAGTACAATCTTATAGACCTGGGTAAACTGGATGGATATGACGGTTCGCGAGCGTGGTCTATCAATAACAATGGGCAGGTTGTAGGGGATGCTTTTAACTGGTATAGCAACTATAAAAACCAAGCTGTACTGTTTGATACTACGGGAGGTGGTAATAATATAGAACTGGAATTTTATAACGTAGAAGGCAGTTGGGCTATGGGTATCAACAATAATGGACAGATTGTAGGCGCTTGTGACAATGCCGGCAACGCAGGGTGTTTTTATCCCACAACATTTGATTCTTCCGGTTCGGGTGATATTATTCAGTACAATACAGAAGGTTATTCTGTATCAATAAATGACAGCGGTCAGATAGCCGGTTTTTTGGGAAATTACTCTGGTATCACAAGTGCCGTTTTATTCAGCAACGATTATCAGAACAGCATTCAATTAGGCGGTCTTGACGGATATACCAAGTCCATTGCTTATTCGATAAACAACGGGGGCCAGATTGTCGGCTATGTATATAATAATCCTCGTGATGATGACCTCGCAATACTGTTTGACTCGTCCGGTCAGGGCGACAATATCGACCTTGGTACGCTGGGCGGAGACAATAGCGCAGCAGCTCATATTAATGATAACGGTCAGATAGTCGGTCGTGCCAGCACCGGTCCAGATGATTACTGGCTGGACCATGCAGTATTATTTGATGTCGGCAATCCAAACGGCAATATTGATTTAGGGACGTTAGCCGGTCATAATGGTTCAGTAGCTATGTGCATAAATAACGACGGCCAGATAGTAGGACAATCCTGGGAATTTTCGTATGACATACCGATGTACTACACTGCGGTGATGTTTGACGCTACAGGCGGCGGAAATAATATCGACCTTAACACATTAATAGACCCTACTCTTGGATGGAGTTTAGATGGCGCAACATGTATAAATGATAACGGATGGATTGTGGGGCATGGGATAAACCTTTATGGTGAATGTCATTCATTTCTGTTAAAACCTGTTCCTGAGCCAGCTACGCTTTTGCTGATTGCTCTCGGCGGACTTGGATTACGCAGGCGGAGTAAATGAACCGGCAATTTAGCAAGGAGTTTTGCTTTTGTGTGCTCGCCAGTCTTTGCTTTTCAAGCGAGCATAATTCGTGTTGCGTCGTGAGAATTACGTTTAACGTAGCTGTTGATGGCGGAGGCCACCATTCGGGGCATCCAGTATTTCGCAGGTGCGCAGCACCGGAGAAGAAAAGAGCAGCCCGAACCGTAGGCAACAACAGCGGGTAGTTGGGGCTAATGGCGATGACTATATTATGTGGAGGAAAATTAATTTAAAATGGTTTGACAGGGTTTGGAAAGTGGTTAGAATATGGGGGAAATATTTTTTTATGAGAGAATTAGGGAAATGATAAATTGGCGAGATAACCAAACCCACGGCGGCTGGACAATAGAATAAGGAAATATAAATGAAGGAATTCCCACATAAGACTTGACTTAGGAGAACGAAAGGATACAATTTAAAATCAGATATTGCTGGAGGGTGAAAAGCTTGTAGTGTTGCCCTCTGAATGTGGAAGGTAGAATAGTTATCGGAGGTGAGGATTATGAACACGTCAAAAACACTTATGTTTTCAGTTCTTGTAGTTGCTCTCTGGGTTGGTTCATCATTGGCTGAACTTCAACAAATAGATCTTTACAGCCCTGGTGATGCTTTGATAACCAGAGATACTGGGACCGGTTTGGATTGGCTCGATGTGCCTCTGACTGTTGGTCTTTCCTACAATAATATAATTGCTGGCTCTGGCGGTTGGATTGACGATGGGTGGCGTCATGCCACAACTGCTGAAGTATGCGATCTGATGCAAAAGTTGGATGCTGCTTATCCTCCCACATGTCCGGGTGATACAGGCCTATTACCTGGGCAGTATGAGTTCGTTCATCACAACTATTTAGGTATGACGTTAGGAGTAGTTAATATTTCTATTGAGACATATGGATGTTTCAATGATCTTGATTTAGCAGACCCAAATGTAGGTTATGTAATCATAAAATCATGCTTTGGACATTGTTTAAACAGTTCAAGAATAGCAGTGCTAGAAAATGATAAATCACCAGATTATTCAGCAGGCGATGTAGGACATTTTCTGGTGGAAATGTTTGGGGCAACAACTGACCCATGCATTGTTAACATAAATGCCAAAGTGCACAGCATAGATAATCCAATAGCAGTAGGACCTCTGGATAGAGGTGACTGGCTAGTTACCCCAATAGACCAGACAATGGGAGGAACTTACACAGCTTGGAAAGCTTGGGCTGGTGCCCCTTCAGGTTGTGATGCGAATGGCATGAATTGTAATTATGGTTGGGTTAATCATTATGTGGTTTCGTCTCCATTCTTAGGAGAAAATATCATTGTAAAACAGGTAAATGGTGTGAGTGCTAGATATGCAACTCCTGAAATAGCATTTGAAAACGCCATATCATTTCTTTTCCATCTTGATTATGCAGAGAACTTGAATTTCAGTATAACCGACAGTAGTTCGTATTTGTTTGACAACTCAGGAGGAGTATCTTTACTACTTGAACAAATTAGTTCTCAAAATAACGTGGTTACTAAGATTTGTGACAATCTCTGGAATGTCAAATGGTTTCACTGTGATTACGGCCACGAAAATAATTTCACCCTTAACCGCGATGGCACTCCGGTATGCGGAAGTGGCAATTGCAGTGGTCCTCCAGATAGTTGTTGGGGCCCAGTGGTTACAGTACAACAAGGACAGTCTCCAGGTATATCTTGGAGTACCAGCGAAAAGGGTCGTTTATCTCTTAGCCATGCTCAAGATTACCAAGTCTATGGCGATACATACTTGTATGTGGATTCTAATGAAACAATTTACGTTCCAGCGTACGGTGATATCGCACACGTTTGGTTAAATAACGTGTTTATGAGCGGCAATCCTATTGAAATGAATCTGATTGAGGGTTGGAACCATGTAGAGTGGACTTCATACAATCAAAATCAGGGCACAGCAGTTACTATTGATTATCCTTTCTCGGATAATGTTGACTGCATGAGCAGCTTACTTCCAGCCTGTGCTGATAGTAACGACAATGACTTGGACGCACATATAGATTACCCCGACGACCTCGGCTGTACTAATCTTCTCGATGTGTCTGAATTAAGCGGCGATTTCGATGATGACTGGGATGTCGATCCAAATGACCTGGGGATACTGGCTAGCTTCTGGCTACAGGAAGAGTTGCTGGTTGATATCGCTCCCGCTCCCGGAGGCAATGGGATAGCGAACATGGAAGACTACGTTGTCTTCGCCGAAAATTGGCTTAAAGGTACTGCCCCTTAAAATTCATGAGAATCTAAGTGTACGTCTTCAGCAAAAATGAGACAAAAGTAGCTTTCAATTGGTTAGCAACACTTTTATCCGCAATTTAGTTTAGTCGTTCGAGCCCTGTGGGTTTGATTGACATTGGAAGTTTTACCGCAGGGCTTACTTCGACTTCGCTCAGCATAAACTCACTTAAAAAATAACGAGATTAGATTTTGTTTTTTGCCCAATCGCAATTTAAGATTGTGAGGTTCTGAGGGATGGCGGTATTAACAAAAGATGTTTATTAACTTTGCTTTTTTAATAGTACGGCGCGGGCGCTGCGTATGTGAGGCGTGGCTGTGATTTCGAGGCCTTTTGCCTTAGCGGCAGAAATAGATTTTTCAAAAGCATTGGCTGATACATGAGCTTTGGGTTCTGCCAGGAGCATTTTCCCCGCCGGCCTTAGGGTGCGGTAGACCTGAGAAAAGAAGAGTGAACAATCCGGGACTTCGTGAACCACAGCAAAGGCAAGAGCGAAATCTATTTCCTCCTCGATGTCCTCAAGACAGAAAGAATTCTTCGAGCAGAGCCTTGTTTCGATTCTCTCGTGTACTCCCGCCCGCTGCGCCTTTTTGAGCAGAGACTTTAGCATCCTTTCCTGGACATCAATACATATTACCCTGCCTTCAGGTCCAACCATTCTGGCCATAGGCAGACTGAAGAAACCCATAGCAGAACCGATATCAAGGACTTTCATACCTTCACAGATGTGAGGGCCAAGTATTTTGTCGGGATTATGCCATAATCTCCTCACGGGGCAGCAGAGCAGATACCCAACCCAAAACGGACACACATTACCAGCCATCGATAACACCTAAAGAGTAAATCAGCTTTATACAGATTTTGACAATAGATTATTTCCGCATCAGGCTGAAAAGTCAAATCCATTGATATAGTATGATAATTTTTTGGCCGTACAATAAACGCCGGTTGAAAGCGTTGAAATCGGACTAAAACAATGTTATCCTTTGCAGAAGACTGTTATAAAACAGTTATCTGCGGCTGACGAAGCGAGAATGCTTTTTGCCGAGTGATAAGAATTAAAGAATTGAATTAAATCAGTAAGGATGTTTTGTGGAAACTGTAAGTTATCGACCAATAGGAATAATTCATTCGCCATTTAAGGAAAACGTCGGCATTCCCAGGCAGGCCGTGGGTGCGTCGGAGGTAAAGGGGACGATAGAGATACTCGATGATTTTTCCGAGGGGCTCCAGGACCTGGGGGACTTTAGCCATATTGTTGTAGTCTTTCATCTGCATCTGGTCAAAAGCCCAAGGCTTAAAGCTTATCCGCCGTGGGACGGTAGAGAACACGGTGTTTTTGCTACGCGAAGTCCCTACAGGCCAAATCCTGTCGGTGTATCAGTTGTGAGACTTGTAGGTATTGACGGAAACAATTTGCATATATCGGGGATTGATATGGCTGAAGGCAGCCCGGTTTTGGATATAAAGCCTTATATTCCCGACTTGAACCCGACCAAAGAAGTTAAAATCGGGTGGCTGACCGGTAAGGTCGAGGGAATGAACCAAAGCAAATCCGGCGACCGCTGATTTGATAGTTTTAGAGCATTATATGGCATGTAAATGGTATAACGTCTGCCCGTTGAGAAGATTTGAAAGAGAAGGGAAACTGGCTCAATCGTGGGCGGAGGATTTCTGTAAATCCGATGATAACTGGAAGAAATGTAAAAGATACCAGTTGGAAGAGGACGGTATTTATCATCCTGATAATATGCTGCCAGACGGCAAAATCGATGAGTCAATCGGTGTTTAGAGTGATTAGATATTTCATTTGGTCCAGGGGCCTTGCGGGGTGAGGCGGCGTAGATTAAAAAAAAGGTTATTGAATTTGGAAGAATAAAATGAGAGTGCTGTTAAGGTTTTTGGTTTTTGCCTTTTTTATATGGATGGTGTGCTATTTCTTCTACTGCCTGGGTAAAAGAAAAGCCCTGGAAGGGCGTAAAGAAAAATCCCGAGACAAGGATCGAAGAAGAAAGGTTGTCGAGTCTTCGGTGGTGGAAAAGGAAAACGAGAGTAAATGACAAAGAGCAAACGTGATTGTCCTTTTTGTTCGACGAGTATTGAGTCGAAAATTATCGAAAGGCTCGGGAGTGTTATAGCCATTAAGGACAAAAACCCGGTGACAGAAGGCCATATCCTGGTTATTCCAATTCGCCATACACCAGACTTTTTCTCGATGAGCCCTGAAGAGAAAAGGGATGCGAGTGAGCTGATGCGGATTCTTCGCGATAGAATCGAGGAATCCGATTCGACGGTAACAGGGTTTAATATCGGTACCAACTGCGGGGAAAGTGCAGGCCAGAGTATTATGCATGCCCATATTCATCTAATTCCCCGACGGGATGGTGACATTTTGCAGCCTAAAGGCGGCGTTCGGGGTGTGATTCCCGACAAGATGGGCTATTATACCAACGGCCTTAAATAAATTCGCTTTCAACATATTTTGCTCTGCAAATTGATTTGATTTTTTTCTTATCCAAACAAGTTTTCTGCCATGCGTCTATTGCAGCGA
>Ga0272442_10003843_pt1 | contig 20856 bp, 18 predicted proteins | sample SSMForm2O_FD_200262 | JGI IMG/M metagenome (GOLD analysis project Ga0272442, IMG submission 200262) | Marine sediment archaeal communities from Little Sippewissett salt marsh, Falmouth, MA, United States - SSM-Form-2O | ecosystem: Environmental > Aquatic > Marine > Wetlands > Sediment ... | reverse complement strand
GTCGAGGCCGCAGAGAGCATACTATTCTATCTCATGGAAACCCACAAGGACGAGAAGTTCAAGAAGGTGCAGTGGATCATAAAGTCATTTTGAATCATCTTTATTTATTTACTGCTCGACGATCGTCTTTTTACATTTAATTTTAATAATTTATTTTTTATTATATCAGTACAATCGTTGAAAATCAATACGCCGCATGCGAACTGGAAATAGAAATCTTTTTATATTATAATTTCCCACATGTTAAAAATTAACATGTCAGGATGTATACTAAATGATCACTGGAAAAAAACTGTTGGAATTCTATATCCTTTGGACCATCAATAAGGCCCCCAAGTGTGGTTACGACATCATGAAGGAGCTTGAGGACTTCTTTATCATGAAAAGGATGTCACAGGCCATAGTCTATGTCACTCTCAGGGGAATGGAATCAAAGAAATACCTTAAGGGAACCAAGGGGTCCAGGAACAAGACCATATACAACCTGACAAACCTGGGCGAGAAGAGGCTCATGGAAGAAAAAGGATTTATGAGAATGTACGTTCTCAAGTTCTGGGACATTATCGAAGACGTTCTGGAAAATACAAACGGAGATGATACAATTGGACAATCCACTTAGAGCATTGGCATCTTTTTGTGAGAGCAAACCATACGCTGTCATAGCTGTCATACTTATTGTAACGGCCGCGTTCGCATCTGGGATACCCCTGATAGAGCAGGAGGTTGACATGGAATCATATCTTCCATCAGACAACGAGGCCCTCATCGCAACAATGGTACTGAGCGACGTATACGGAAGCCAGACCTACGAGAACATCCTGATACGAGGCGACATCTCCTCTTATGAGGGAATGATGGCGATCATTGGTCTGCAACAGGCCATCACTAGCGAGCCTGGGTTTGAGGATTACGTTGGTTCTGTTACCACTTATATTGATTATCTCTCACAGGCAGGCCTCATACCGCTGGAGCCGGATGAAGCAACGGCCATGACCGTACAGCAGATATTGGCTGCGGACGCGGCAGCCGAAGCCCCACAGTTCATTGGCAGGATCGTGAGCGCCGACCAGATGAACACGCTCATGATGGTTCAGGTTGAGGGCCAGTACAACGACGAGGGCGTAGCTGAGAACGCACAGAGGCTCATGGACATAGTTTCAGAGTTCTCTGAAGCTGACAACGGCCTTACGGCTGGAGTGACAGGTGATCACACTTCATCACTTGAGATGATGGAAGCCATGAATCGTGATAATCAGTTCCTGGCCTCGGCCGCAGTGTTATTCATATTAGGGGTACTGTTCCTGATATTCCGTAAGATATCGGACACTTTCTTCCCGTACATCACCATAGCTGTTGCGATGATATGGCTGCTGGGGGTTATGGGCTATGCAGGGATTCCCTTCACAATGGCGCTTGTCGCCCTGATGCCCCTGCTTTTGGGAATATGCATAAACTATGCAATCCACATCATGTTCAGATACCGTGAGGAGAGAAGGAACGGAAAGGACGTGTACGACGGGATAAAGGCATGCGTCGCCAACACAGGAACGGCCGTATTCGTGTCTGCGCTGACGACCGTTATAGGTTTCTCGTCCTTCCTTGTATCAGAGCTTGTGCCAATGAGACATTTTGGGATCCTGGCAATGCTTGGGATAATGTTCGCCTTTGTTCTTGTGGTCACAATGTTGCCGTCGTTGATGACGATAAGGGACAGGAACAAGAAGAGCGATCCATCAAGATTCGCCATCCTGGGCGGAAGTGTCTCTGGGATTATGGAAAGGGTAGTCAAGGTCGGTATCAACCACAAGAAACCTCTCATGCTATTCGTCCTCGTCATAACAGGCGCCTCACTGGCGCTGTCCTCGCAAGTGGGGACCGCAATGAACTGGGAGGACATGGCTCCCGATGACATAGAGACGTCAAAGGTCTCGATGGAGATATCAGAGCTGTTCGGAAACACGATATCCAACAGGATCTTCATACTTGTCGAGGGGGACGTGTATTCCCCAGACGTGATGGCGGAAGTTTTCGAGCTTGAGAACAACATCCGCTCCATAGATCTATTGAACATAGAGGGCGACATGATAATAGAGTCTCCATACTCTGTCTCATCCTATGTGGACGTGCTGATACAGGCCAACGGCGGCGTGATCCCCGCCACCAAGGAAGAGGCGAAGCAGCTTGCACAGGGCCTAGTGATGAATCCGCAGACACAGGCCCTGATCGGGCAGTACCTCGTGTTCAATCCACTTTCAAAATACTACAACACCCTTAGCATTATCAACGTTGACACGAACGTTGTCTCGGATGTAGACATAGGGGCCGTGGTCGGCGAGGTGGAGGGCTTTTATGGCTCTGGCAGCGATGTATCCTACCGCTCGGCCGGGGGGCTGGTGATCATGTCCGACATAATGGGAAACATGATGGATACACAGGTCCAGACAACGATAGTGGCCATGATACTCTGCTTCCTTGCTGTCACGTTCATCATGCGTTCGCCATTATACGGTTTCCTTGCTATACTGACAGTAGGGTTATCCATATCCTGGGAATTCCTGCTACTGTACCTTCTAGGCTGGCAGTTCGACCTATTCACGATAATGATATCTGCCATGATAGTGGGTCTTGGGATAGACTTCTCCGTCCACATCATAGAGCGATTCAGGGAGGAGATAGCGGCAGGAAAGGATACTGAGGAGGCGATACACATCGTTATCACGAATGTCGGCAAGGCGCTCTTAACGGCCACCATAACGACTGCGGGGGCCTTCTTCATAATAAGCATGTCCATGATGCCGATTGTATTCAGGTTCGGGCTGCTCTCGGGAATGGTGCTGATATTCTCCTTCCTAGGCGCGCTGTTCGTGCTGCCACCGATACTGGCATGGACAAACAACAGAAATACCAAGGGGCCTTCCAAGGTCTCTTGATTCTTTTTTTAATTAAATCTATTTTTCTTTTTTACATCCCTATTTCACGATACGACAATTAAATTATAATATTTGTAATCCATAAGAGCCAGCATGGAAAGCGACACTTTGGACTCAAAGAAGGTTTACAAGGCATCAAAGGCATTGGACCTCGGAGAGCGGGCATCGATAAAGGACATAAAAAAACGCTATAGGGACCTTCTTAAGAAATGGCATCCTGACAAATGCAAGGAAAGCCCAGAGAGATGCAAGGAAAGGACAGATGAGATCGTCACTGCCTACGAAGTGATCATGACGTACTGTGAGAACTATAATTACTCGTTCACCGAAAAAGACATCTTCAACAATCTGCCCACGGCGACGAAGATGAGGGAAAAGTGGGAAAAGCAATACGGCAAGGACCCATTGTGGAGCTGAACCAATAAACGATAGATAGCCTATTATATGCGCTCATCGATTTTTGTAAATGTGGACGTGGCCCGATTGAATGAGATTTTATATTCTATCAATGTTGAAAACCTGCACAAGGGATTTGGAGACATAGTTGCTGTCAACGATGTGAGTTTCCAAGTTGAAAAGGGAGAGGTCTTTGGTTTCCTGGGCCCAAACGGGGCTGGCAAGACGACCACGATAAGAATGCTGACAGGCATCTTGGGGGCCGATCGGGGAAGCGTCATCATCGAAGGGATAGACATCAAGGAAAACGGGATCCAGGCAAAGATGAACATTGGGGTGATACCCGAGACAGGCAATGTCTATGTAGACCTGGACCCCGAGCAGAATCTCGCCCTGGCAGGCAGATTCTACGGGATGTCAAAGATCGACATACGGACGCGGACCGACGAGCTTCTGAAGAGCTTGGGCCTTTATGAAAGGAGGAAGGACCCAGTCCGGACTTTCTCCAAGGGGATGAGACAGCGGATAAGTATCGCCTGCGCCGTCATGCATAAACCACACATCCTTTTTCTGGACGAGCCCACCGAGGGGCTGGATGTACACAGCAAGAGGATAATATATGCCACAATCAATGAGCTAAATCAGGCTGGAAGCACGATATTTCTCACCACCCACAACATCGAGGAGGCAAATGTGCTATGCAACAGGGTCGGCATAATCAACAAGGGAAAAATGGTGGCAATAGACAGCCCTGAAAGGCTTAGGGGCGCATTCGAAAAAACACAGTCCATCGAACTTACCGTTGACAAGGCCATTGGTAAGGAATCGCTTGCTAACTGCGGCGCCTTGAAGATAGAGGCCTTTGGCGACAAGCTGCGGTTGTACACCGATGATCCTGACAAGACGATAAAGAGGGTGGTGGCAATGACCGAGAAAGAGGGATTGAGGATACTCGCCCTGAACATTCGCGGCCCGAGCCTTGAGGAAGTTTTCGTTAAGCTGACGGGGGGCAAATGATGGATTCTATATTTATGCGCGGGGTCATGGTCACGGCTCAAAAGAACGTGCGGATATATTATACAAAGGCCCCGGTCCTCATATTCGGGCTGCTTTTCCCGATATTCATGTTCTTTGCCTTTTACATGGGCAGGAGCATCGAGATATCGGTGTTCTTTCCTGGATTCTGCGCCATGGCGCTGTTCTTTGCCTCCTCTTCAGTGGGCCCCCTGATAACCCCTTGGGAAAAGCAGGCAGGCACATACGAGAGGCTGCTCTCATTCCCGGTGAGCATAAACGTGATAGTATTGGGGGACATGTTGTCGGGGGCGATATACGGCGTGCTGATATCAATGGCAGTACTGGCGGTCTCACTGATCGCTCTTGGGCTTTCATTCAATCCGCTGATACTGATGATCTCCGTTGTGCTTGGAAGCCTGTGCTTTGCCTCCCTTGGGGTCCTGCTCTCATCGCCATCGGTAAGGTCCCCTGCAAACATCATGATGTTCTCGAGCATGATCAGATTCCCTTTGATATTCATAAGCGGCATCTTCATCCCGCTGGCTGAGATGGACGGCATCGGAAGGGCATTTTCCTATCTGTCCCCCCTCTCATACCTTGTGGACCTGTTCAACGCGGGCCTGTCCAGGGGGACCGAGTTCCCACTATTGCTGGACATCATTGTGCTGGCCGGATTCACATCGGCATTCCTCCTGATCGCCAGCAGATTCCACAGAAGAAATCTAATGAAGGGACTTTAGGGGCAAGATGCCAGTTCCATGCCCCGATGTCATTGGGGCAATGCTTATTTTTTCCCGGATATGTAGATCCCTAAGATCGTCAGCGCAAATCCTATCAGCATGTAGAACGTGATCACCTCATCCATGCAGGCCCATCCAACGAGCATCGCCACGATTGGAATTAGATATATGAACACGGAAGCCCTGGTGCTGTCCATCCTGCTGAGCGCGTAATTCCAGAGGAAGAACGTTATGCCCGAACAAAATATGCCAAGATATAAGACTATCAGACAGGTTTTCATTGGGATCGATGCCAGCGACCCGATATTTTCTAATGACAATGCAAAGGGGAGCAAGAAGACTGAACCAAAGGTGTAGGCACTTGCGGTCAAGTATAGGGGATCATATTTTTTTGATATGTATTTGTTCAGTATCGTATATGCCGCCCACATGACCGCCGACCCGAGGACCAAGGCATTGCCAATGATCGTTTGATCGTGAAGAAGGTCTGTGAAGTCCTTGCCAACGAAAACAATGATACACACCCCAACGAGCCCCGTTAGGATTCCGACGACCTTGTTTTTCGTGATGGCCTCGTGCAAAAATACCCCCGAAAGGATCAGTATGAACAGCGGGATGGTATTGTGCAAGGTCCCAGCCAGTGCGGAGGATGTAAGCTTGACACCAACATTTTGGAATATGTTGAACAATGTCACGCCCGCCAATCCAAGAATGGCGAAGTATTTCCATTCACCTTTGATGCCCTTGATAAAAACACCAGAGCCCCCCTGGGCCATGATCATTGAGATTAGGAACACGCACGCGATAAGCGATCTCGTAAAGGATAGGACTAATGGACTTATATCTTCCAGGGCCATTTTCGTTATTGCATAGCTGCTTCCAAAGATCAACACCGTGAACAGAAGCGCCATTATGCCTTTTCTGTCTTTCATCCCAGTTTCACATCTTATGGCATCGATAAAATAATGATAATTTATTGGTACTTGAAAAAGTAATTATTTCTATATAAAACAAACTGAGATATATGAAAGGCAAGGGATCGACCCCTTGACGTCGTGAGCTTATCCAGCTGGATATTCCCACTGTGGGGTCTTGCTGGGAGGGCTTGTGCTACCCCCCCATTTCAAATTTCGAAGCCCCGCTCAAGTGCATGCTTCCCAATGTTGGCTGACCATAATAGTATAGTCGCGATGCCCCGGAAAGGTCCCCCTCCAACAGCCCAGTGGCCATGACCCATGCCTTGCTGGCACCCGAGAGGAGGACACTTGTGTCGGAAGTTGCAAAATCCCTAAGGTCCGCATCGCTTGCGCCGCTGACATCTATTTGCGCGCATCCAGCGCCCCCAGTGAGATTCACATCGCTCGCGCCGGACACAGACAGCTCAATGTCCCCTGTCACAAGCTCTCCCTCCAGCTCGCTTGCACCCGAGACCTTGCAGTCGAACTGCGTGTCATTTATGAACCCTGAATATATCGTGGCCTTGCAAGCCCCCGAAAGATCTATTGCTTGGAGGTCTGGCATCACTATAGTTGCCTCAAGGGTATTTTCATAGAGATTCACCACGTCCTGATCAAGATCAATCAGTAAAGTGTCGCCTACGGTCTCTATGGTCAGCCTGTCCCTAAGATTCTCGTTGATGCGTATCTCAATGAAATACTCATTGCCCTGGGCAATATACAGGTCGAATGAGTCATGCGCCTCTATCTTATTGAAATTTACTTCGTCGCTGTCAAATGTTATGACAGGGTTTTCATTTTCTATGATGCAGCCCGAAAGTGCCGCCACAATGATTATCAGTATAAATGCGGTTGCCTTGAGATTCATGATATCGCGCCCATTTATATTAAAGGATTAATATATAATTTATTATATGGGGGCCCCAATTTATTTTATGCGCCCCCTCATTCCAAAACTCATCGTCGTTGCCATGATGCTCTTTGCCCTAGCTTATCCAAGTGCCGTGATGGCAGATCAGGATTCCGTATCACAAACTATGGTGTTGACTGATGTCCATGCCACCGAAAGTGACCCCTACATCATAGAGGGCCAGAACATATCCACGGGGGAAAATGGCATCGTCCTAAAGAACTGTGAGAATGTCATAATAAGAAATAATTACATCCGCGACTGTGCGTATTCCCACGACGAGGTCCCGTCCGGCATAGATGACCCCGGCATCTCGATATATGTTGAAAGATGCAACAACGTGACCATAGAGAACAACGTCATTGAATATGGGCGCATGGGCATCAGGGCGAAGGACAGCTCGAATATCACTGTGAGGGGCAATGAGATCTCGAACATTGTGGTGCACGCCGGAATACTTCTGGAGAACTGCCACGACTCCCTGATAACCGACAACTATGTCCATGGCAATGGATTTGAGGATCTTTTCTATGGACCGGGATCAAGGAGGATAATTGGCATCTACATAGTCGGGGGGCATGACATAGAGGTCTCATACAATAGGTCCTGCAACAACACCAGCGATGGCATATCCGTTGTGGGTCAGAACTATTATCTTGAGGACCAAGGAAACGTATGGAAGGGGACGGTCAACAATATCTCAGTCCACGACAACTTCATATCCGACAACAATGAGCAGGGCATATGGAGCTGCCGCTCCAGGGACTGCCTCTTTTATGACAACGAGATCCATGTCAGCTGCAGCGAGACGGGGATAGGGCTTGGGATAGCATTCGAGTTCGATGTCGACCGTGCGGAGGTCTATGGAAACACGATTTACTCCTGCAAGGTTCCGCACGGGGCTGGCGCAAACGTGTCCCATGACAATTACTTCCATGACAATGTCCTCTACGCCTATGAGGAATGTGAGTTCTTTCTTGACGACAGCATGATGGAGGATCATGACTACAAAGATGAAAGCGAAAAATCATCTTTGGCCGGGATCCCGCTTTCCCCGTCCTCTGGAAATATCGATGAGAACAACCTGGTCATAGTGGATGGGGCGGGCGATGAGAAACCAGAGCAGCCCGATGGCACCACCATAATAGAGGACATTCACGCCACCATCGATGACCCATATGTCATCGACGGCCTGGACATAACGAACGAGGGCGACGGCATGGTGATACGAAACAGCGAGAACATCATCATCAGGAACTGTAGCATCACATACTGTGCATACACCGAGGAGAACATAGATACAGATTATAACATGCCAGGCATGGGGCTCTTTGTTGATGGCTGCTCCAACATACTGATCGAAGACTGCATTGTGTCATACAACCTTATGGGAATGAAGATCTACAAGTCCTCTGGCGTGACGATATCCGGAAATACCGTCTCCAACAACATATATCACTGTGCCATAATGTTGTACGACTGCAAGGATTGCACCGTCACCGAAAACACCGTTGAGGACAACGGATTCCCTGAAAGATTCTACGAGAGCGGCGGCGGAAAGAGGATAATCGGAATATACATCATAAAGGGCTCGAACATTGAGATATCCTTCAACAGGTCATGCAGAAACACAAGCGACGGCATCCTGGTTGGAGGACAGGACTATTCGCTAGAGGGTGAAGACGAGTCTCAGGTTTGGAAGACGCTTGTGTATGACGTATCCGTCCACGACAACTACATCGCTGACAATCACGAGCAGGGCATCTGGTGCGCAAGGGCCAGGAACTGTCAGTTCTACAATAACGAGATCCACGTTGACTGCAGTGACATCGGCATAGGGACCGGGATGAGCTTTGACCTGGATGTTGTCGGGGCGGAGATATGGGGAAACACAATTTACGCCTGCAAGGTCCCATCAGGAGTGGAGATGGCCGTATCGCATGACAATTACATCCATGACAATATCCTCTATACCTTTGAAGACAGCGAGTTCCTTGTGGAAGAGACGATGATGCCCAACTATGATTACAGTGATGATATCCATAAGGCCAAGCTGGCGGGAATTGAGCATGTGCCGTCCTATGGGAACGTGTCTGAGAACAACATCGTCCATGTCAATGGACAGAGTGGGGATGACGACGAGGGGAATCCAGAGAGTGATGGAAAAAGCATTTTCATCTTTCCAGCCATCATTTTCATAACCTTGATAATTCTATTGGCAGTTAGGAGAAGGCGATAAAATTGATCAATATTTTTTTATATTAGCAAGTTATATAAAGCATAAGCGAATTATACCACACGATGAAACGCATTGTACTGGTTATAGTGGTAATTGCGGCCATGCTCAGCGGTTGCATTAGCGGAGAAGAAGAGACCGAATTGACGATATACACATACGACAGCTTTGTCTCGGACTGGGGGCCGGGGCCGATAGTGATACCCCTGTTCGAGGAAAAGTATGGGGTCGAGGTCAAAGTGGTGTCCATAGGCAGTTCCGGTGACATGATAGCCAGGGCCATTGCTGAGAAGGACAACCCGCAGGCAGACATCCTATTGGGGATCAACGACCTTCAGATGTACAGGGCTTTCTCGAACGATATTCTTGAGGGCTACGAGCCGGAAGATTCCGATATCCTGCCTGAAGACCTTATAATGGACGACCAGTGGAGGCTTACGCCTTTCGATTACGGGCACATGGCTTTGATATATGACTCAGAGGCATTGCAGGATCCGCCGACCTCCTTTGAGGACCTGAAGGATGCCAAGTGGAAGGACATGGTCATAATGGAGGATCCAAGGACATCTTCGCCGGGCCTGTCATTCCTTCTTTGGACCATCGCTGCATATGGCGAGGGATTCGATGAGTACTGGTCTAGCATAAGCGAGAGCATCCTTACCGTCGCGCCCAGCTGGAGCACGGCATACTACGGAATGTTCATGGAGGGCGAGGCCCCGATGGTTGTTAGCTATTCCACAAGCCCGGCATACCACCTAGAGTTCGAGGAGACGGACAAGTACCAGGGAATAATTTTCGAGGAAGGGGGATTCCTGCAGATAGAGGGCGCCGGAATAGTCAATGGCGCAAGCAGCCCAAATCTTGCAAAGAAGTTCATAGACTTCATGCTCTCGGAGGAGTTCCAGCAAGAGCTTGCGCTGACTCAGTTCATGATGCCGGTGAATCCCGATGTGGAGCTTCCGGGCTCATACCATGAGATAGTTGAAGTGACCGATTTCATCCTGCAGCTTGACAGGACGCTCCTGGAGGACAATCTAGAGGGTTGGATAGAGGATTGGTTAGAGGCAATCGGATGATAGGCAAGCAAGGATCAAGGAGGTTGGCGCTATTTGCCATACCTTCCATATTTTTATTTATTTTTGTATTATTGCCCCTGATAATGGTAATGTATTCCGGCCTGTCGGCTGATGGGGACCTATCCTTATCCTCATATTTTTCGATATTTGGCAGCGGATACTACCGCAATGTCATATTGTTCACGTTCGAGCAGGCGGCAGCCTCGGTCCTCGTGACACTTGCCGTCGGCCTGCCCGGGGCATACATATTCTCAAACTATGACTTTAGGTTTAAGAGCCAGATAATGGCGCTATCCACCGTCCCGTTTGTACTGCCCTCAGTATTGGTCGTTCTGGGATTTGTCATATTCTTTGGCAACTCGGGGGTCCTGAACAACTTCCTTCGCTGGGCCCTGGGGTCTGATGGAGTGCCGTTTGGGGTGCTTTACAGCTGGAAGGCGATCATACTCGCCCACACGTTCTACAACATACCTCTTGTGTTCAGGTATGTCTCCTCGGTATGGGGGAGGATAGATGACAGCCTGATCGAGGCGGCGCAGAACGTCGGCGCAACAAGGCACAGGATATTCAGGGACATAGAGCTGCCCTTCCTCTACCAGGCGATACTGTCGAGCTCCCTTTTGATATTCATCTATTCCTTCACGTCATTTGCCATTGTGCTTGCCCTTGGCGGCCCGCAGTATGCCACTATGGAGGTCACCATATACACCGTTACCAACTTCCTCTCCTCATTTGAGCTGGCTGGCGCACTGTCGCTGCTGCAGCTTCTGTTCCTTCTGGCAGTCGTATTGGTCTACACCAGGATAGACGTCAGGCGCATGGTCGGGGGAAAAAGGACGCTGAGGCCGCTCTCATCTCTTTCAGCGCCACAAAAGGCCCTCGCGGCGGCCTATTCGTTCATTGTGGCCCTACTACTGTTCAGCCCGATGGCTTCCATATTTCATGCCTCCGTGAAGGCCAGGGCGGGCGGGGCCACGAGCTATACGCTTGAGTGGTTCAGGGAGATATTCGACCTTGGCAGGGAAAGCTTCATAGGGGCGACACCCATCGAGTCGATAGCTAACTCCCTGTTCATAGCCGTTGTTGCCATGTCCCTGTCGGTCGTCTTTGCACTGATGCTAGCCTACTTCAGCGCGTCTGACGGCCCTGGCGGAAAGGTCGTGGGACTTATGGTAATGGCGCCCCTCTGCATATCCACGATAACGCTTTCCCTGGGATACATAATGATAGGTAACAGGTTTTCAATAGACATTTTTCTTGTTGCGATAATCCTCATACACGCCGTGATATCATTTCCGTTCTCCTTCAGGGCGATATCGAACTCCCTTTCCAAGGTGGACTGGTCGCTGATCGAGGCGGCGCAGAACGTCGGCGCAACGAGGATTAGGACATTCTTCTCGATCGACCTGCCGCTGATAAGGGGCGGGATCATCGCTGCCGCGGTCTTCTCATTTGCCATATCGCTTGGGGAGCTCGCTGCCGCATATATGCTATATGGCGGAAGGTACACCACGATACCCATCTACATCTACAGGTTCATTGGGGGGTACAGATTCGGCCCGGCTGCCGCGCTGGGCGTCATACTGATGGCGGTCTCTGCCGCAAGCTTCCTTCTCATAGAGAAGGCGGGCACCAAGCTGCAGTTCTGAAAAAGGGAAATGATTATTATGCACAATACAGATGATATAGGAAATAACATGGGATATCAATTACATATGGGTGATACAGATTAAACCTCCGTGCCTGCTAGTGGATGAAAGGCTCCTTCCTGTAATAAGGCAGAGGGTGGCCAAGATAATGGTCAATGAAAGGGGATACTCCCAGAGCAGGACTGCCGAGCTGCTGGGCGTGACACAGGCGATGGTGTCAAAATACGTCTCAAAGCCCCAGAAGAGCGCGGGCATGGGGCTTGAGAACGACATTGAAAGGGTCTCGATGAGATTGGTGGATGTTCTGGAGACCCCGGGCGAGGCCACGGGGATCCTTTGTTCTTTCTGCCTATCCCTTAGGGAGAGCGAGAGGCTATGCCCATATCACAGGGAGATGACCGGTGACAAGGACTGTCACGCATGCCTCAATCTGAGGGCCGATGATAATCCAAGGAACAGCCTGCTGCACACAATGGAGCAGGCGATAAGATTGGTGGTAAAGGAGAACATAAAGGCCCTAATCCCAGAGGTAAGGACGAACATAGCGATGTGCACAAAGGACCCCAAGGGCCCGTATGACGTGGCTTCCATACCGGGAAGGCTGATAATCGTCAGGGGGAAGGTAATGAGCCCGACGACACCAGAGTTCAACGCGTCCAGGCATACGACAAATCTCCTTTTGGAGATCAACGGACTACAAAACAGCATCAGGGCGCTCATGAACATAAGCTATGGCGAGAGGATACTTGGGGTCTGCAGGGACATGGGCCTTAAGGAAAAATTATTATTGAGGGAGAACGGCAGTTTAGTTATTGGGGCGCTTGACCCGGACGTGGACCTCTTGATCGACGAGGGGGCTTTTGGAATAGAACCCTGCATATACCTAGTTGGAAGGGATGCGCTTGACGTCTCGAGAAAGGCCGTGGCGGTAAGCAGGTCCCTATCAGGAAAGAGATAATCATGATAGAACTTATTGACATCGTTCTCTTGCTTTTTGTGGCCAAGGTCCTTGGCGAGCTTTTCAACAGGATCAAGATATCCACCGTGGTCGCTGAGGTCCTGACCGGGATATGCCTTGGGCCATTTCTCCTGAACATCGTATCACCCACCGAGGCATTCGATGTCCTTGCAGAGCTTGGCCTGCTGATGATGATGCTCTACGTGGGCCTGACAAGCAAGTTCTCTGACCTTACTAGGAGCAAGGTGTCAGCCTCTGTGATAGGCACGCTTGGCGTGGTCGTGAGCTTTTTCCTTGGGTTTGGATTCTGTTACGCCTTTGGGTTTGGCATGATAGAGTCAGTATTTCTAGGCGTCCTACTCTCCAACACCTCGATTGAGGTCGTCTCCGGCATCATAATTGGAGAGGACACGAGGGAGATGGGCCCTCTGCTCGTTGCATCGGCGCTGGCAGATGACTTCATTGCAATATACCTGATTGGCGTGTTATCGGCCATAACAAGCACTGGCTCGCTTGATCCGGTGATGTTCGGATTTATCACGTTGAAGATAGTGCTCTTTGTGGTCATAATCCTGTATCTGTCTGAGAAGATCCTGGTAAAGGACATCTTCAAGCTGCTCAGCATGAGATTTTTCAAAGACGATTACCAGATGCTCTCGATCATGTTCATCATGACCTTCTTCTTCGCTCTGCTTGCAAACGTACTGGGCTTGCATGAGATCATTGGGGCATATCTTGCCGGCCTTGTGATTGGCAGGGTAAGGGAGTACAAGGACCCCATGCTCAACGTGCAGATCGCGCTGAACGAGAACATAGAACATCTGAGCGTTTACCTGAAATCGATATTCATGGGGTTCTTCTTCATATCGATAGGCCTAAGCTTCAGCCCAGTAAGCGGGATAAGCTGGGTTTTCATAGCCGTAATAACCGCCACAGCTTTCTTAGGGAAGATAATTGGTTGCGGTGCGGGCGCCCTCGTGTCCGGCATTAGCAAGCGTAAGGCGCTTTTGATAGGCGTTGGCATGTGCGGCAGGGGTTCACTTGAGCTGGCACTGGTCAACTACGGTTACGACAGGGGAGTCATAGGGAAGGAGATATTCACAACGATAATCATTGTTGCCCTGATGACAATAATATTCACCCCGTTGCTGTTCAAGTGGGGACTGTCAAAATATAATTCTAGGCCTGAACAATGATCACATCCACCTGTTCAGGGTGTTTTGTGACAGCATCATCGAAATGCCGCTTAGCTTCCTTGGCGCCAACCCGCACATGGAGCAAGCCTTGTCAATGGCCTCTTTCTCATTATCGAACTTCCCTACCAGCTCGGCACCTGAGATCCCCATCATGTTCTCCCCGGACCCGAAGGGAACTGAGGATGAGGGAGATGGTGTTGACAGCACCAGGCAAGCGCCTTGGATGCCCTCGCGGATAAGAAGCTCACATACGCCAAGCCTGCTGGCGTAGTACGATCCCCCTTCCCTCATGGCCTGGTCGGATGCGCTGTTATATGTTTCATGCTCGTGCACATACACGGGATCGCTTTCACCCACGGTCCAGACACTGTTGGGCAGCCATCTCTCCATAAGCTCGAACTCCCAGTGCCTTGCCAGGGCCAATATTACATAATCGTTCCCAAGATAGTTCTGGTGGTAGACGGCGGGCTCCTGCGACACAGGCAGCCTCTTTACCTTCCTTATCAGCTGTTGCGAGCACAGTGAATATACAGTTGTCTTTGCCCACCTTGTCGGAAGCATCTTTTGGGGTTTTGAGAGGCAGCCCATGGAGAGGAGCTTGGAAATGTACTCAATATCGGCCTCGTTCCTGAAGGCCTCGATCACCGCCTGTCTGTGCCCGATATCCTTTTCCAGGATATCAATAAGATAAAGTGGTATCTTTGGGTCCCCGAAGACCTCGATCGCCTCAAGCTCCCCACAGTTGTTGAGCGCCCTGTCGACAGAACTGAATATTGCCTTTTCTTGGGGCCTTGCAGAGAAGGAAGCTTCTATCTCAACAGGTTTTTCTGAAAGGGCTATCTTGCTCAGGTCGTCCATGACCTCTTCATTGGTGCCGCCTGTAATCTGCGGGCAGTATATGTTGGACAGCTTGTAGAGCATCCTTTCGCGCACATTGTCAAACTGGCGATTGGGGTCGTAGTCCTCATCCAGTATGAGAGGGCCCATAAGCCCGTTCGGGAATCTTTCCCACTCGATGCTAAGATTTTGGGCCTTGCCCTGAACATTCTTCTTGGCTTCCATGCCATCATGGCGTTTTACAGTGATCGACGACAAAACCGGGCATGGATTGATTCCACACATGAGCCTTCCCTTGCAGACTGCGCACTTGCTTCCTGATATGCCAACCGACGGTTCCTTGTCAAGGCATATTTTACAGCTATTGTATTCTTCTAAAATTATATTGGTTGGCATTGTCTTGGATTATCTTTCTCAATTTAAAGTTTTATCGATTATGACTTTAATATATATAAAAAATCATTGATATTGAAAATATTTAATAACTTGGAGAGATTAATATCAACCACTACTTGCTATTGAGGGGATAAAATGAAAAGAAAGAAGTTCAAGCAGCATGAGATCTGCCTTTTAATTGATGCCATCGTCCATGATGAGCGGGCCATTGACACGATGTACAACAAGGTAAAGACGACATGGTCTCAAAAATACCTCAACGATGAGGACGACAGGGCCGCAGGGGTGGCATTGTTGTTTGAGAGGATATTCATGGCCAACCACCTTGCCCACGACTATTGTGAGTCCACAGGGTGGACCGCAGAGTTCCAAGTCCCCATGATCAACCTCAACTACCTCCTTGATAGTACAGAATGGAGACAGCTCAACGACCTTGAGGTGCTTCAATTGCTTCTGGACCTCAAGGAAGGGACTTCAACCGAGAATGGGCTTATATGCTTCCTGAACACCTACGACCTTGAGCAGCTGAATGTCCTGATAATGTATTACTATTCAAAGAACCTCAAAGGCCTCATAGAAAGACACGGTTCGATCTGAATGCTAAGGTTGGGGGCCCACGTTTCAATAGCTGGCGGCATAAGCAAGGCCGTCCTGCGGGAAAAGGAGGTGGGAGGAAATTGCGCGCAGATATTTGTATCCTCGCCCAGGGCATGGGCGGTGTCAACTCCGCCTGTGGAAGAGGTCGAGAGATTCATAGAGGGCCGCAGGGCAATGGACATAGGCCCGTTCGCTGTGCACTCAAAGTATCTGGTGAATCTCGGCACTCATAATGAGGCCATCTTTAACAGGTCGATAGCCGCCCTTCAAAGCGAGATCGAAGTGGCTTCCTTGCTCAGAATAGAGTATGTCGTTTTCCACCCGGGTGCGTATACAGGCGGCTCTGACAGGGCGGGCGCCATGTCCAGGGTCTCCTCTGGCCTTGGGATGCTTGAGATACCAAAGGGGGTAAAGGTGCTTTTAGAGAACACCTCTGGCAGAGGCACAACGCTTGGCCGAACGTTCGAGGAGCTCGCCATGATGATGGAGGATTCTGCCATGGGATATGAACGGTTGGGCGCGTGTTTCGATACCTGCCACGGGTTTTGCGCAGGATATCCATTGCACGAGCCGGGAGGCATTGAGTCAGCGATCGATGAAATAGATAATACGATTGGCATGGGAAATCTTTGCCTAATCCACCTCAATGACTCCAAGCATCCCTATGACTCTAGAAAGGACGAGCACCAGCACATCGGAGAGGGACACATAGGGCTTGAGGCCTTTAGGGTCCTTGTCAACCACGAGAAAGCCATGAGGGTGCCGATGGTCTTGGAGACACCGGTCACCGAGGAACGAGGTTATGAGCAAAACATTGCACTAGTCAGATCTCTTGTGACAGCTGAACCACAGTAGTTATATATAAATTCATACACATATAAAATCCATGAAAAAGAAGATAATTATCGTATTAATGACAGTTCTTTTTATATCTGTTTTATCCGGTTGCATCAATGACAACATCAACATAGACACGGGAACAACGGATTCGGATGATGATGGGGTCCCCGATGATGAGGATGCCTGCCCGAACATCTTTGGTGATGCCAGCAATCAGGGATGTCCGACAAAGGCGCCGACAACCACAATGCCAGTAACAACTCAGCCGCCAACGGCCGCACCATCGACCGCGGCACCGACCACAGCTGCCCCTACAACGGCCGCACCATCGACCGCGGCACCGACCACACCTGCTGCCACAACACCCGCCCCTACAACCGCAGCGCCTGCGGGACCTACATACAGGGGAACACTGGAACTTGACATCTACGATGTGCCTGAGATCCTCGATGACAATCTGCTGTACTATATTTATGAGGAAATTCCTGGAACACTCACCACTTTGGGAACATATTATATTGTTGAGGTCAACCTTGGCAACAAGTTTGAGAGGATTTATGCCACTGCCTATTATCTCTACGGTGTTGAGATGATTGATAATGGCGCTGTGTTCTCTTCAGCAACAGGAGCAGCAAGCAACTGGACCGCATCGTACATGAACATTGACGCATTAATATTCAAGGACCTGAACGTTAGGACGATCGAGGGCCATGATGATTGGTGGATCGCATACATTCTGCGCTCAGGAACCTACAAGCAGGTGTATTCCCAAGACCTGAAAACGGGGAAGCAGTTCGTCGTCACCACGTCCTCCTGCAACAAGGAGGACTCCCGCCTGTACGGGACAACGGTCGTCTATTCCCAATACAACAGGGACTGGGACATATACATGGCAAGCGTCACAGGCGGGGGAGAAACAGCACTTTCCACCCTGGATGGCGATGAGACGGACCCAATGATCCACGGCAATGACGTCATCTACGTCCTAAAGGACGGGGCAGACTACCAGCTTTATTATGTTTCCACACAGGGGGGCACACCAAGAAAGCTTTCTGATTCCGTTGGCAACTATGACATCAAGGACGGGAAGATACTCTATTACGATGTGGAAAAGGGGAAATGGAAGCTTGCCGTTGTTGATGGGACATCCATTGTGGGATACACACTTGATGAGGCAACAACGGGAGACTCCGATCTCATAGCCGTATCCCGGACCTGGGCATATGTCAACGGGCACCTGTTCAAACTGACGAACGTATAGGGCGTGTGAGAGATGACATTGAACGTAAGGACGGACGAGCTAAACACAAAAGAGCTTATGCGGCTGCTTGAGGAAAATCTCGGGCAGCTACAGGAGCTGCGAAAGAATTCAGAAGTGCTGATAATGCCCGATGTTTCTGACCAGGGCATCTTGCTCAATCCCCATGCGATCGACCTTTGCACCAAGTTTATATCAAAGGGCGTTGTCGCAAAGATGGTCATAGGTGATGACTTTACCACTGGAAGGGACGGGGAAGGGGCCTTGTCGCTGCCCACGATATTCACGCTAAAACATGATAAGGACCGTACGGTGTCATCTGTCATTGGCGAGTACATACTCGCCAAGGCCAAGGAAGGTGGCAATGTCAGCTTCAGCTTCATCATAGAGGACAATGGAAAATTCTTGAAAAATCTCATATCCGGAAGTCTCGATGAGATAGGCGATATCAAATTGGGCGTCAGTTAATTATTTATTTTTTATTTTATATCTTTTATATGGCTAAAGGAAAGGTTATCGTTCTTATTCTCATATTGTCTGTCGTTGCAATTGCATTGCTCCAATACACGGGGCAGCTGAGCATTTCTGGTGATGGGTTAAGCGTTCCATCAGGAGATGAGGTAAAGGACACCGACGGCGACGGCGTCCAGGACAAGTTCGATGCTTGTCCCACCACAGCTGGCTCAGTTTACAATCAGGGCTGCCCAGAGGAGACCGAGAGCCCCCCACCCGCCTCCACGCAAGCGCCAACGACTGCCGCGCCCACTACAAGCGCCCCCACAACCACGGCACCGACCACAGCCGCACCAACGACACAGCCCCCCGAACCAGAGTATTCCCTGGGGCCCAAGGACTATCCAATGGAGTGGTACAATCTGGCCTCATCGTGCAATACACCAAATGAGATAGGCATGTCCAGCATCCTCTGGCAGGCGACCCCCGGTGGCCCCTACTTCTCTTCAAGGCCATCTGTCGGTTATGACAGGGTATACTTCAAGACTGGCGACGCATACCTTCACTGCCACGATGAGGTAAGCGGCACAGAGCTCTGGAAATACATGCTCACTGCAACAGGCGTATCGTTTCCAATTCTTTATGAAGGCAATGTCTTTATCATGGATGATACTTTCATAAGGTGCATTGACGCAATCACAGGCGAGCATCTCTGGGCACTTGGCACTGGTGAGGTGCCTGCGCCGCTGATGCCCCTCATGATAGCCGAAGGGAAGATATTCACTGGAAACATGGGCGTGAAATGCTATGATATGGAGACAAGGAACCTATTATGGTCCTATGAGCACCCACAGTCAAACGTTAGATACTCGAACATGGCCTATGCGGATGGGAAGGTGTTCGCTTGCACATCCTCCAATGCCTATTGCGTTGATGTATCGACAGGCACGCAACTGTGGAGCGTTGACGTGCCGCCCCAGACGGGCCTAAGGATCTCATATTATCAGGGGAATCTTCTCGTTAGCAATATCCAGGGAACCTTGACATGCATAGACGTTCCAACCGGCACAAAGAAATGGGAGTTGGTGCTGCCCAATGCTTCACAGGACTATATCCTAAGCTCGGCATCTGCTGCAAATGACAGAGTATACTTCTCAGTAATGAACGATTCACTACGCTGCATTGACATCAACACAGGAAATCTAATATGGAAGGAAAACATAGCCGACACCCATATTTTTGCCCCTCACTTGGGATTTGATCAGGTCATTATCATGGCCGGGAATTCCAATGGAACATTCCTAAGATCCTATGATATTGGCGATGGGCAGCTTCAGTGGGAGCTTCCTATTGACAGCCTACCCTTGTATTCGATAGCCAATGACAAGATATTCCTCGAGTATCAGGACAAGATAGCGTGCTATGGATGATTCTCATAGTCGCATCAATTTTTCCTTTCAGTTTATCCCAATCAGCTCACTGAGGACATAGTCTAGCACCTCGTCCCCGTTGCCGTACTCTTCTTTGACATATATGTTCGGGGCCGTCTCCATGCATACTGACCCGTCATCATTGATCCCCATGCAATATGCCATCCTTACAACGATCTTGCTATTGGGAAGATAGAAGCAGGCAATTCTGTCGAATCCCCCTCCCGAAGTATGGGTGCCAACAACAGTGGCAAACCCTGTTTTTTTGGATAGTTTTGCGAATCTGTCAGAAGCGGAGGCCGACCCATCGTCGACCAGGAGGTATATATTCCCACCATAGGAATTGTCCCCGTAGTTACTTGCCCAGAATTTGTCTTCCACGACCCTGTACTCATCTGTGAATACTTCTGGGGGGGCATTTTCAGGGTTTTCCATCGATACGTCCGCAAATAGCGATTCCGCGAACTTGCCCTGTCTGAACGCCTTGCAATATTTGATATTAAGGTCTTCTTCTATAAGATTGCCCACAATGTCGTTGAGCCAGAAGTTTACATTTCCGCCGCCATTCTCCCTGATGTCTATAATCAGGTTGTCATATTCCAGAACGTTTTCCATGAGGTCGTCGATTGAGTGCCATTTCTCATTTTGAAAAGAGCGTATTTTTATATAGGCAACGCTCTCGTCCTCCATGAAGGAAGCCTCTACATTATCCTTCTCACTGCCATAATACTCGTACAGGCTTTCGTAAGTGTCCTTCCAGCTACAGTCACTTGAATATCCTATCTTGATGTCTTTGACAGTTCCGCCCGGGGCCATTACGCTGTAGATGGCATCCTCCCCGAACAGGCTTGGGCATATGTGTCTCTGATACAAAGAGCCATCTGATGGACAGTATCTCAACCATACTTTCTCAGCAAAGCCAGATACTGCAACATCGATGTCCACCCCGTCTACCTGCAGAAGCCTTGTCCCTTCCTCTAT
>Ga0272442_10003841_pt1 | contig 20860 bp, 20 predicted proteins | sample SSMForm2O_FD_200262 | JGI IMG/M metagenome (GOLD analysis project Ga0272442, IMG submission 200262) | Marine sediment archaeal communities from Little Sippewissett salt marsh, Falmouth, MA, United States - SSM-Form-2O | ecosystem: Environmental > Aquatic > Marine > Wetlands > Sediment ... | reverse complement strand
TGCACCGCGTGATGAATCAGGGAGTTACCGAACTCGTCTTTATAGAGATTCAGCGCGGTGACTATTTCGGTGAAGACGACATAGAACGGATAGAGGACGATTTCGGAAGGGCGTGAGAGGAAATCTGAAGCGTATCGGGACCATGCCTCAGAAGGATATATGAGAACATGAGTGATAATCACGTAACGGTGACAATCCTCGGATCGGGGACCTGTGTCCCCTCCCTCGTGCGAAGCGCTCCCTCCATCCTGGTGACCATCGGCGACAGGCAGCTCATCTTCGACATGGGTGCCGGTACCATGCGGCGACTGCTTGAAGCGGGGAGACATATCAATGAGATATCACACATCTTTTTCAGCCATCTCCACCCCGATCACACCGGTGAATTCGTCCCTTTCATCTTTGCCAGCAAATATCCGAAAAACCGCAGGAGGAACCGTCCCATCACACTGGTCGGTGCCGCCGGTCTTGCCGATTTTTACGATGGACTGAAGGAGGTCTACGGAGACTGGATCGACCTGGGGGAGGGTATGACGGACATCGTTGAACTGAGCAATTCGTCTCCCGATCTTCTCTCTCTGAGGTCTGTCCATATCCGGACACTCCCCATGGCGCATATAGCAAGCAGCATCGGATACCGGCTGGAGACACCGGAGGGTCTTTCCGTTGTCTATACAGGAGATACGGACTATGACAGAAACGTCATCGACCTGGCCCGTGGCGCTGACCTCCTTATCTGCGAATCGGCATATCCCGACAGCATGAAGGTTGCGGGACACCTGACACCCTCGATGGCAGGGAATATAGCCTCAAAGGCACAGGTGAAACACCTTGTGCTGACCCACTTATACCCCGAATGCGACCATGTCGACCTCGAAGAGGAATGCAGGAAGACCTACAACGGACCGCTGACACTGGCACGAGACCTGCTGGAGATAGGCCTGTAGGGGGTCAATCACGGTATATCTTCTCAATATCTCCTGCAAAGTTCTGCAGGACAATATTTCGCTTGATCTTCAGTGTCGGCGTGATCTCGCCGGTCTCTTCGGTCATTTTCCGTTTCGCGATATGGTACTTCTGTATCCGTTCATATGCCTCGAGTTCTTCATTGGCCCTGTGTATATCCTCGTCTATAAGACCTTTCACGAGATCATTGGTGACCACGTCGGTGCCCACTTCCAGACAGGTACGCCCCGATCCTGTGCCGGAAAATGTGAGGGTGTCTCTGTCGTAGTCGATTCCCTCTTCATCCAGATGGGCGAGGCAGGCATCAAAGTTGGGAACGACGATGGCGGTGACATACTGTCTGTTATCACCTAAAGGAATTACCAGATCGATATATTTACTGAGAGCAAACCGGTTTTCAATCTTTGCCGATGACACGTTTTTCCCCGTGTCGAGCACCATGAGGCCCGCCTTCCTGTCGAGTATTCGTATATATCCCTCGGCCAGCATCTCCACAATGTCACCGGTTTTGTAAAATCCGTCTTCGGTAAAGGCATTTCGGGTGGCATCAGGATCATTCCAGTATTCACGGATGTTGTTGTCGCCGCGTACGAGCCACTCTCCGTCGTCGGCCATCCGTCCCTCCACCCCCGGTGAGGGACAACCGACAGATCCGGGGAGGACTTTATCCGGTCTGTTCAGTGTGACCGTATTGCACGTCTCTGTTGCGCCGTAGCCTTCATAGATTCGGATTCCCATAGCCATAAAGACCCTGCAGAGATCGGCGGGAAGGCTCCCGGCCGCCGAGAAGGCAAAGCGATATCTCCCCCCCAGCAACTGTCGTACCTTGCTGAAGAGTATCCTGTCGACGAACCGGTATTGCAGTTTCAGTGAAGGGCCCAGGCCACTGAAGAGATCGGCGTCTTCCGACATGTCGACGAATCCCTGGGCGTCAGATCTGGCCTTGACGACTGCCAGGCCCACTTTGAGGGCGTAGTCGAAGATTGCCTTTTTTACCGGCGACTGTGAGGCCTTTTCCTTCATGGCCATGTATATCCGTTCGTATATGCGGGGGACGGACATGAATACGGTGGGGCGAAACACCTGCAGGTCCTCGACCATCGTCTTGGGTGAGGAATAGGCGACACAGACAGCCCCATGCATGGCGGTACCGTGACCGCACTGTCTCTCGTAGGTGTGGCTGAGGGGGAGAAAGGAAAGGAATACATCATCTTCCCTCAGGGTGGGAGAACTCTTCATGTCTCTCACACAGGCCGCATTAATACTCCGATGGGTGTGCACGGCGCCCTTGGGATGTCCCGTTGTCCCCGATGTGTATACGATGGTCATGGCATCGTCGAGCATGACCGATCGCCAGCGGTCTTCATAGAGGGTTCTCTTGTCGGCACAAAAGTTTCTACCTTCTCTGCGAAGCCGAGACAGGTCGAATACCTCACGGTCATCATGGGATGAGGAGTCATCCATGAGGATTACTGTTTCCAGCGAGGGCATCTGATCCCTGACCGCCAGGACTCTCTCAAGGTTTTCTTCCTGCAGGTATAGCATGCGGGAACCGGAATCGTTGATAATGTATATGATTTCCTTGGTTGACAGTGTCGGGTAAATACAGACGGTGATACCTGCTGCACAGAGAATAGAGTAATCGGCCCATACCCATTGCGGACAGGTCGTGGCCATGACGGCGATGCGATCACCCTTCACGATACCATGGTGTAATAGACCTGCCGAGAGTTCCGCAACCATCATGCCAAGATCGGCATAGGTGAGAGACTCTGTCTGCTGCGAGACACCTCTCCACCACTGGGCCCGTCTGTCTCCGAACTGTTCTGCATTTCTGTAGAGAAGCTCTGGAAAGGTCTGCTGCGTGATATACCACTGATCATCAGATGTGTTCATGGAGCACCTCCTGTAAGTGAAAGATGCCGGTCAGACTGCCGGCATGATATCAGGAAGAGGCATTGCCCCGTTCCTGTGGAACTGCGTAGTACTTCTTGAACATGTAATCGAGATCCTGGCGGAGTGAATGGCTGTCAGTGATACCGAAGAGGTATCCGGCAACGATGCGGGTGAACCATACCAGTATCAGAAAGAGGGCATAGGGGAAAACGATGCAATCGAAGATATACCCTGCAATGAGTTTGATGATCCACACCGTCAGTTCTCTTGTCTTGTTTCTGAGATAGTGTATCACGAAGTCGATGCGATCCTTTATGTCCTGAGATCTGGTCATAAGACTGCTGTCCGCTTCCATCTGCGGTGGAAGCAGTTCCTTCTGGAGATTTTCCAGTTCCGTCTGGGCCTCCTGAACAGAGGGCTCTGTGATAATCTTTGACAGGGCGGCACCGCCGGTAACGGAGAGTGGAAAGATGACATACAGGGCAGACGTTATGACCACCAGTATGAGAGAGGCATGCTTGAAAAAGCGACATGATCGGCGAAAGGAGGGCAGAAACCATGCGGTGGCGAGAAAGAGAAAGAGAACAAGGAGGGTGATTGAAAGAAACCAGTGATCCAGTATAGCGGCGGCCTGGAGAAAATATCCCGTCATGAGGAGGACGACGGAACCGGTCAGGACGGTCTGCCATGCCACGTCAATATAATCGTAGGCAGGTTGCACGATGTCACCGATTTCAAGGTTGAATCCCACCCCAACGTCACTTCCCTCGATGACGGCGAAGACCATCTTGATTCCCGATATTATCAGAAATCCGTCGAGGGCCTTGTCAAAGGAGTGCTGCAGGTACCGGTCATTGGAATCGGCCATGGTCCTGATACCAAGAACACCGGTATATCTGTCGGCATATCCCGAAAAGGAGAGGCTCATGAAGATCAGCAACAGTACCAGTATCGTTATCTTGGTGATATGTGTTTTCATAGTGAAAAAACCATGGCATCCCCGTAATCTCCGGACAGGTTCCGTAGCTCCGGCATGATAGAGAAGAAGGGTTTTTCGTCCTTTTCTGTCTGTGATGTCTTACTATACACTGGGAACGGTCTGCTTTCAAATAATAAATCGACAACAATCTTGAAATATATTGATATATTCCTTAGACTACAGGGAATAAGGGGAGCAGGGGGTCACGTGTATCGATTGGTCGATGAATATATAAATTATCTGGCCGTTGAACGGGGGATATCGATCAATACCCTTGAGTCATACAGCAGGGACCTCAATAGATATGTGGGGTATATGGAAAGCAGGGGTATTAGCGATATTAGAGACATATCCTCCGACCAGGTCATTCAGTACCTGGAGGAACTGAGACGGAACGGCCTTGTTTCCACGTCGGTAAATCGTGCACTGGCTGCCCTGAGGGGGTTTTACCGTTACTGTATTACCGGCAGGATGATAGACGAGAATCCCGTTGCACATATCTCACGCGCCAAGACATGGATGCATCTCCCCGACACGTTGAGCGAAGAGGAGATCGGGAGGATTCTCGATCAGCCGTCACTGGAGAGCGCCCTCGGACTGCGTGACAGGGCCATGATGGAACTCCTCTATGCCACGGGGATACGGGTGACGGAACTGATCATGCTGACGATAAACAGTGTAGACTGGCAGACGGGATATCTGAGAGTCCTGGGGAAGGGGGGAAAAGAGCGCATCATACCCGTCGGACAGGTGGCCTATGATTACCTGAATCGGTACGTACAGGAGGTACGACAGGTAATCCTCAAGGAGCATGGAGCCACACTGCTCTTTCTGAACAGATCGGGCAGGGGATTGACACGACAGGGATTCTGGAAGATAGTGAAAAAATATGCTAAGAAGGCTGGCGTAATGAAGAAGGTGTATCCCCATACGTTCCGGCATTCATTCGCAACGCATATACTGGAACGGGGAGGGGATCTCCGGTCGGTGCAGGTTATGTTGGGGCATTCTGACATATCGACGACACAGATATACACACATGTTACCCGGGAAAGACTGAAAGACATTCACAGGAAATATCACCCGAGAGGTTGACAATGGATTATTACAGATCTCGCAAACACGTGAAAGATGAGGGCGGCGATAAGACCCGGTATGTCTGGATTATCGTAATACTCGTTATCCTGTCTTTCGTCGGTGGAATAGTACTGAATCAATTGCTGTCGGATAACCATGACGGAGCGATTACCCAGCGCGTCTACAGGATCAAGAATATCTTTCTGTCGACAATCATGGATCGTACTCCCGATTTCTACTACATGAATATCGAGAAAAACGGAAAAGATTTCAGGATAGAACAGGATAACCGCTTTGAGGTCTCATACCGCGATGAATTTGTCGTAAAACAGGTGTCGACGGACATGCTGTTCGGGAAGGGTATCAGCGTCGATGTGGAAGGCATGGGTACGGCCAATGATATAGGCGTTCTCCTGAAGGGGATCGTGCTTGTTGACAGGGTCGTCAGTATCGAGAAGGGTAAACAAGAAGAACACTACAACATACTGGTTAAATCCGGGGAAACGGTCATTGCTTCCATACCCATCGATGTGCGGGTGCTTCCCCAGGACTGGTTGAGATATGCAAAGGGATCGGAGAGCACGCGGTCACAGGTAGAGTACCTGAGGCGTGCCGTAGAGATGAAACCGGACGACATCGAAGTCAGGAAGATGTTGGCAAAGGCCTATATCGCATCGGGAAAGACCACCAGCGGTCTTTCGGAATATAAAAAAGTCCTCGCGAAAGAGCCCAATGACCTGGTATCGCTGATAGAAGTGACAAAAATATATATGCGGAGCAAGAAATATGCAGAGGCAATTCCGCTGTATAGACGAATCATCAGGATCAACCCCTCCGACGATGTTGCCTATGCCAACATAGCCTTCGCATATTCCAGACTGAAGCAGTGGGACCGGGCTATCGCCAACTACAAGGTCGCGCTGAAGAAGAATTCGGGCAATGTGGAGGTACGGTACCAGCTTGCAGAGTCCTACGAACGGTCCGGCAACATAAAGGGTGCCATAGCGCAGTATAAAGAGGTCTTGAAAAAGATGCCCGGCGATGTTGTGGTTATGGATGCCCTGGCACATGCCTATCTCAAGATCAAGGCCTTCGATGATGCAATCGGGCTGTATGAAAAGATACTAAAGAAAAAACCCCGGAATGCGTCGGTCTACGCAAATTTGGGACTTGCCTACGGAAGCAGGGGGCTGAAAAAGAAGGAGATCGAGAGCTATAAAAAGGCGATTGCAATCGATCCCAGGGACCCCGTTGTCCATTTCAATCTTGCCGTTGCCTATGAGCGAGAGAAACAATACCAAAAGGCGGCTGCCGAATATGAAAAGGTACTGAAGATAAAGCCCAACGACACCGATGCCATACTGAGACTGGCCGAATATCATCTGAGAAAAAAGGATTATAATAAATCGATTGTCTTCTATGAAAAGATTGTAAAGCAATCCCCCCGCAACGGGTCGGTCTATGCAAATCTCGGATTTGCCTACGGAGAACTGAAAAAATATAAAGAGGCAGTCGATAAGTATAACAAGGCGCTGAAGTACGGAGTCAAGGACAAACAGATCTATTACAATCTGGCCGTAGCCTATGGCAGGATCGGAAATACCGGCAAGGAAATGGCGGCCTATGAGCGGTATGTCACCTACAAACCGACTATCAAGATCCTGACGATCCTTGCAGATTATTATGTGAAAAAAAAGAAATATGACAAGGCGATATCGGCATATAAGAAGATGATACAATTGAATGCGAAACGACCGGAATTTTATTCCGGGCTGGCATATGTCTATGGCCTGGCCGGTAATGTCGACAGGGAAATTGATAATTACAGATCGTCTCTGAAACTGGACCGTGAAGACTATGCCGTATATTTCAATCTTGCGGCGGCCCTTGAAAAGAAGGGACGGTATGAAGAGGCACTGAAACACTATCGAACTGCCTATCAATTGAACCCGGACCTCACAGAGGCGGCTCGAAAGATACCGGAAATGAAGATCAAAATGCTCGAACAGAAATACAAGGGATAGATAAACGGGTAAATAGTGAGCGAAGGGAGATAGTTCCGAGATGAAGATTGTCAGGATAAGAGATTTTGAAGTGGGCGGGAGACGTCCCTTTGTATTGATAGCGGGTCCCTGTGTGCTTGAGGATGAAAGGGAGACTATTGATATCGCCCTATTTTTGAAGGAACTGACGGCACAACTGGACATCCCGTTCATATTCAAGGCATCCTACGACAAGGCAAACAGGTCGTCGAAGGACTCTTTCAGAGGACCGGGACTCACAGAGGGACTCCCTATTCTGGGTCGGATCCGGGAGGAACTGAACGTACCCGTTATTTCCGATGTACACCGGTTCGAAGAGATTGATGAGGCATCGAGGATACTGGATATCGTTCAGGTACCGGCGTTTCTGTGCAGGCAGACGGACTTCGTCATGGAGATAGCACGGCGAGCCGGGATCGTCAATATCAAGAAGGGTCAATTTCTGGCACCCTGGGATGTGTCGAATGTCTTACAGAAGGTCGTCTCGACGGGAAATGAAAATGTCATGCTCACGGAGCGGGGGGCGAGTTTCGGATATAACAACCTCGTCGTCGATATGCGTTCCCTTCCCATCATGAGACAGATGGGGTATCCCGTTGTATTCGATGCCACGCACAGTGTCCAGCTTCCCGGTGGCGCCGGAAACCGTTCAGGCGGCGACCGGGACATGGCGGTCTATCTGGCGCGGGCCGCCGTTGCCACGGGTGTCGATGGACTCTTTATCGAGGTTCATCCCAATCCCGAGTGCGCGCTCTGTGATGGACCCAATTCGCTCTATCTGGATTCTCTCCCCGATCTACTGACCAGTCTGAAAAAAATTGATGAGATAGTAAAGGTGTAAAGCGTGATGAAAGGGAAGGTATGGACATAATCAGTGACGAAAAACAACGGGAGATGATCAGCAAGATCAAGGTGTTGATACTCGATGTCGATGGCGTCATGACCGATGGGAGTGTCATTATCAATGATCTGGGCAATGAGACAAAACACTTTGATGTCAAGGATGGACATGGAATCAAACTTCTCATGAGATATGGGATCGACGTCGTCTTTCTCACGGGAAGGACGTCACAGGTGGTGGAACATCGTGCCAGGGATCTCGGTGTGACAGAGTATTATCAGGGTGCAATCAATAAATTGGAGACACTGAGAGAAATCCTTGAGAAGAGAGGCATGCCGGAGCGGTGTGTAGCCTACGTGGGAGATGATCTCATCGATATCCCCGTTCTGAAACGGGTTGGCTTCTCAGTTGCCGTGGCCGATGCCTGCAGGGAGGCCAGGGAGACAGCCGTCTATGTAACGACAAAAGGGGGGGGACAGGGTGCAGTCAGAGAGGTCTGTGAAATCATACTGAAGGCCCAGGGGAAGTGGGATGCCGTGGCAGAGCGGTACGGGTTTGATCCTTCCCGGTAAGGCAAATCACCTTTACATATGACCGGGGGGGTGTTATAGTTTTGGGCAAGACAACACGAAACACGTGAGTGAGATGAAGAAGTCGATTGTAGTGATTTCGATTGTTGCGGTCGGAATCATCGGTGCGGTCATGTTTCTGGTGGCGGGGAGCAACGACCGTGAGGGAACACTGAAGATACTATCCGACAGGACAGACCTCAAGGTGAAAGATTTTCACTATACCGAGGTTGGCGATTCGGATGTCGTGTGGGAAATCAATGCCGACAGGGCGGAGTATTCGAGGAAGGAGACGGAGGCATCCTTTGTCAATGTTCGTGTCAAACTCATCACGTCGGACGGCAGGATATACTTCATGACGGGGGATGAGGGACGACTCAACACCGAAACAAAAGACATCACCGTCCATGGAAACGTCGTAGTTACGTCAAACAACAAAGACCGTTTTGAAAGTGACGACATCCACTATATCTACAGGGACAAAAAGATATATACCGAAGGCCCTGTGGTGGCGAACAACGAATCACTCCACGTCAGGGGCAGGGGATTCTCACTTTTTATAAAGGAAAAGAGGCTGGTGCTCCTGTCGTGCGTAGAGGCAACGGTAGAAAACTGGCAGAACTGAGGATATGATTGTGAGAGAAAAAATAGTGTCGATACTGTTGATTGCGGTGATGTGTGCGATCCCCGCATCGATAGGGGCGCAGGATACCGAGGCCGGCAGCCCCGTTCAGATCACCTCCGATCGTCTCGATGTATACGACGCCAAGAATATGGCGGTCTTTTCCGGGAATGTTCAGGTAGTGGAAAAAGACAGCGTCATACATTCTGACGAACTCTATGTCTTCTACAAGAATGAAGGGAGCGACGGGAAACCGGGTAGTGCTGCCGGTGCGATGAATGCCGGTGGCATAGAGCGGCTCGAGGCACGGGGCAGCGTCCGCATCGTACAGGGGGATCGCATCGTTACCGGAGACAATGCCGTTTTCTTTAACAAAGAAGAAAAGGTCTTTGTGACGGGAAATACGGTATTACAGGAAGGGAAAAACATCATCAGGGGGGGGAAAATAACCTTCTTCATGAAGGAGAAGCGGGGTACCGTGGAAAAGGCCGAAAAGGAACGGGTGACGGCTACCATATATCCCAAAGAGGAAAAGAAATAGCCAAATACGATGGGTGAACTCTTAGCACGGGATCTGATAAAGAGCTACAGTGGGAGACGGGTCGTCAACAGGGTGAGTCTGGCAGTCAACCGTGGCGAGGTAGTAGGTCTGCTGGGGCCCAACGGTGCAGGCAAGACAACAACCTTTTACATGGTTGTGGGACTGATCAATCCTGAGGAGGGGGAGATCCTCCTGAATGGAGAACACATTGAGTCGATGCCCATGTATCAGAGGGCGCGAAAGGGAATCAACTATCTGCCGCAGGAGGCATCGATATTCAAGAAACTGACTGTCGAAGAAAATATCCTTTCGATTCTGGAAACCCTTGATATATCGAAAGATGAACAGCAGAGCCGGTTGGGTGAACTGCTTGATGAGCTGGCGCTGTCGCACCTTGCAAAGAACAAGGCATATTCGCTCTCTGGGGGAGAGAGGCGGAGGGTGGAGATCACAAGGGCGCTGGTGACGTCGCCCCAGTATATACTGCTTGATGAACCCTTCGCCGGTATCGATCCCATTGCTGTCGCTGATATACAGGGGATCATACTGACCCTCAAGGCGAAGGGGATAGGGGTGTTGATATCGGACCACAATGTGAGAGAGACATTAAAGGTGTGTGACAGGGCCTATATCGTCAATGAAGGGACGATACTGGTGGAGGGCTATCCCGACGATATAGCCAACAGCGAGGTAGCACGGAAATTTTACCTCGGGAAAGATTTTGATTTCGGACCAAAAAGTGAAGTTTGAACTCAGACAGGATTTGAAACTGACACAGCAGCTGATCATGACACCGCAGCTGCAACAGTCTATACGACTGCTTCAACTCTCCCGGATTGAACTGATTAATGCCATTAATCAGGAAATGGAAAAGAATCCCCTTCTGGAAGAGGAGGCCTATGATGAAGAATCGGCAGGCGATCAGGTCCCGGAGGGAGATGAGGCAAAGGCAGGCTCAAAGGTCAAAGAGGTGACCGGTGAAGGTGATGGGAAGGATGATTTTGACTGGGATAGTTTCATAGAAGATTTCGGCCCCGTGGGTGTGTCCTATGCACGTGAAGATGGGGAAAGTCCGTCGCTGGAAAATATGCTGACCAAGACCACATCACTGGCCGATCACCTGTCGTGGCAGCTGAATCTTTCCCGTTTTACGGACATCGAGAAAAAGATCGGGGAACAGGTCATAGGAAATCTCGACCACAACGGATATCTGATGCAGGACTGTGATGAAATTGCTGCCCTGGAACAGGTTTCTACCTCCCAGGTGGAAGAGGTCCTCGGCAAGATTCAGGAATTTGATCCACCGGGGATTGCCGCCCGGGACTTGAAGGAGTGTCTTCTCATTCAACTGAAATTTCTGGGGGGATGCAATACGCTGGTGGAAAAAATAATAGATGATCACCTGAAGGATCTGGAAACAAAGAACTACGGCAATATCATGAAACGCCAGAAGGTTTCACTGATGGAGGTAAAAGAGGCCGTCGATGTGATCAGCACGCTGGACCCGAGGCCGGGGCTCGTGTACAGTGACGAACGGCCGCAGTATGTAATCCCCGATGTCTTTGTATTCAAGGTGGATGATGAGTACCGCATCGTCCTCAATGACGACGGTCTCCCCCGGCTCAGGGTGAGCAATCTCTATAAGGAGATCCTCGGCGAGATAGGCAACAATGCAAAGGGTGAGACATGCAAGGAGTATATCAAGGATAAACTCCAATCGGCCACGTGGCTGATAAAGAGTATACAGCAGCGGCAACGGACCATATACCGGGTATCTGAAAGTATACTGAATCATCAGAAGGAATATTTCAATAAGGGCATCAACTATCTGAAGCCAATGGTATTGCGGGATATCGCCGAAGACATTGGAATGCATGAATCGACCATAAGCCGGGTGACGACAAACAAGTACATCCATACGCCGCGTGGCATATTCGAGCTGAAATATTTTTTCAGCAGCGGCATCAACAGGACCGACGGTGATGTGATCGCATCTGAAAGTGTCAAGGAACGGATCGAGAAGATAATCCGGGACGAGGACAAGCGGAAACCCTTCAATGACAGCCAGATAGTTGACATCCTCAAGAAATCGGGTATATCCATCGCACGGAGAACGGTAGCAAAATACAGGGATGCACTGAAAATTCTCCCGTCTTCAAAGAGAAAGCAATACTTTTAATAGTACGATCTGCCGGTAAAACGATGCAGGTCGTGCATACGGTACTGTGAAGGTGCCGGGAACAAGAATAAACACAGAGGAGATATGGTATGAATGTATCTTTTACATTTCGGAATACCGATGCGGAGGAGTGGCTGAAAGATTACGCAGGAAAGAAAATTGCAAAGATTCAGAAGTATATAGATAAACCGATTGAGGCGCAGGTCATACTTTCCGTGGAAAAGTTCAGAAACGTGGCCGAGATCAAGGTGGTAACCAAGGGAATCATGCTCAACGGGAAGGAAGAGGCCAAGGAGATGGTGCTTGCCATCGACAAGGTGGTAGACAAGATCGAGCGCCAGACGAAAAAACACAAGGAAAAGATAAGAAATCGCAAGGAGAGTGCCTCCAAGGCAGCGGAGATGGCACTGGCAGAGGATCCCTTTGAGGACGAGCCTGAAGAGGAGAATCCGGGTATAGCGGAAACAAGACGGGTGGTACTGAAACCCATGTCGGCCGATGACGCGATGCTGCAGATGGAGGAATCGAAGAATTCTTTTATCATATACAGGGACCTGTTGACAGAAGAAGTGAGACTCATATACAGGCGTGAAGACGGCAACTACGTCCTCATAGAGGCGGGAAGCTGATCGGTGGAGTGATAGGGATATGAATATAGCGGAACTTACCGGGGAACATTTTGTAATCAGGGATCTGAAGTCACAGACGAAGAAAGAGGTGCTGACTGAACTGGCAGAGGTGTTTGCAGAGGGAGGTCTGGAGATCGACAGCAACAGGATGGTCGAGGTTCTGCTTGAGAGGGAAAAACTGGGCAGTACCGGTATCGGTGACGGCATAGCCATACCACACGGAAAATTAAAGGGGCTGAAAAAACTTCTGATCTCTGTCGGCAAAAGTCTGCCGGGCATAGATTTTGAGTCACTGGACGGGAAACCGGTCCATATCTTCTTCATGCTTGTGGCGCCGGAGAACTCGGCCGGACAGCATCTCAAGGCACTGGCTAAGATTTCACGGATGCTGAAGGATGAAGATTTCAGAGCGGCACTCATGAATGCCGAATCGACGGCAGATATGTACCATATCGTGAAAGCAAAAGACGGCATGCTGCTGTGACGGGCGGACCGAACAGAGAGACTGAAATATGATATCTGCCTGTGGGCAGTCGGATCCTCGATGGGTGACGGTGTTACCGATGTTGCGGTGCATGCAAAGGAACGAGTGGACTGGTTTCATCAGGAGCATCATATCTGTATAAGATGAAAAATATCCGTGTTGTCATCATAACCGGCCTGTCAGGCTCGGGGAAGAGTACAGTACTGAAGGCAATGGAGGATATCGGGTTTTTCTGTGTCGACAATCTGCCCATTGTCCTCCTGCCCAAATTTCTTGAAATTCGATCAGATGCGGCAAGTGAAATCTCAAAGATAGCCCTCGTCATGGATCTGAGGGAGCGCACCTTTATAGAAAAGTATGTGAAGGTCATTTCACGGCTCAAGCGCAAGGGATACCGGATAGAGATTTTGTTTCTCGAGGCCAGCGATGAGGTCTTACTGCAGAGATTCAGCGTCACACGACGATCACACCCCCTTTCAGAGGACAGAACCATTCCTGAAAGCATCCAGCTCGAACGTGAGACACTGAGTTCACTGAAGGACATGGCGAGTGACGTCATCGATACATCGCTCAGCAATATCCATCAGTTAAAGGACATCATCTACCAACGGTACCACACAGCCCTGCAGGGGAAACGGATTACCATCAATCTCATATCCTTTGGATACAAATACGGCCTCCCGCACGATGCCGATATCGTCATGGATGTTCGGTTTATCCCCAATCCCTATTTTGTCACGGACTTGAAGGAATCAGACGGTAATGACACACAGGTGGAGGAATATGTCCTGCAGTGGAAGGAGACACAAACATTTCTTGATGAACTGTGCCGGTTGTCTTCTCTGCTCACACCTCTGTACGAAAAGGCGGGGAAAAGCTATCTCAATATAGCCATGGGCTGCACAGGTGGCCGGCACCGGTCTGTTGTCATAACCAATCAGTTGAAGAAACACTTCTCAGAGAGGGGATTCCGGATTAATGTCAATCACCGGGACATCAATAGGGAATAATATCGCTCACGACGGCAGATCAAGTTTTCTCTTTACATTGTCTCTGATCCAGTGAGGGTCCCACCATTCCTTTGGGTTTACAAATCTGTGCCCCACCAGTATGCCGAAATGGAGATGATCTCCACCGGCGAGCCCCGACATGCCGGTACGGCCAATGGCGGCGCCCTTCTTGATCTGCTGTCCTTCATCGACGGTGACGGTACTCAGATGTGCGTAAAAGCTGAACAGCCCCTGGCCGTGGTCAATGATAACCGTATTGCCGAATATACCGATATAACCAGTGAAGGTAATGATACCGCTGTTTGATGCCTCGACAATGGCGTTCTTGATGGAAGCGAGGTCCACTCCCATGTGTATGCTTTTGCTGATTACCTCGTCATGATAATAGTAGGTCCTCTTGTCTCCAAAGTATGCCATGGTGGCGGCGTTGTTCAATCGAAGGAATGTCCCGTCCCAGAGCCGGCTCTCAGATGGGTTGCTGCAGAGCTCGTTGATGCGGGAGATGTTTTCAGCCCTCAGTTGCTCATTGATATAGACAAAGGTTTCAAGAGGGGTGGCATCGGGAAGCCGTTCCCGGATGTCACTGAATTCGGGAATCTTGTTTTCAAGAAACCTGTCTCCGATCCGCATCGTATCGCTTCGAAATTTTTTGTGTCTCATGTGAAAGGGGACAGTCCTGAGCACTGTATTTCCTGCGCCATCCTCTGCGCTTACACTGATGGTTACCGCCCGCTCCGCGGCATCGAGGGGGGACGCAAAATAGCATACAAAAAGGGGAGTATTCGATTGTGTCGCCCGATAGGCAGTAAAAAATTCATCATTGACGGATACACCGGCTCGCGTGACCGGTTCCGACAGGGTGAAGGTAATGAGGCAGGTGCCCCCCGGGTTGATATAATTCGACGGATTGAGCAGTGAAATGACGGGTGGTGTGACATCTACCTGTACCTGACGGGATATGACGGTCCTGTTTTCTCTGAGAGAGCGGTCGGTAGCCGCTATCTGTAGCAGGGCAGTTCCGTCGTGCAACTGCAGCGCCTTGTAATCGATCTGGACGGAGACGGTCTCTCTGCGGTGTCCCTTCGTGGTAAAATCGGCGGCATGTATGACACGTTCCGTGCCGTCCTGTGCGATAGAGACGGAGATGTGTCGCAGGCCGCTTTTCATGTCACTGCATGTGATATCGAATGTACTATTCCTCCCTATGATCTGTATGTCTTTGCTGACTGTGATGAGGGGTTTTTCACCTTCATAAAAGACGACCCAGAATACGATTGCAAGCATGACCAGGGCAACAGCACTGATGAGGAACAACAGGTTTAATTTCTTGCGCATACAACACTCTCCTATTGAAATGACGTTGGAACAGAAACTATAATTCGTTGACCTTATATATAATTACTGTTATATTTTTTCAAGGATATCAGAGAGGTTTTTAAAAATTGCACAGTTTAACAGGGATATTGCTGTCTTCCTTTGTCATAGCACTGTCGGGAGCCGTGGTCCCCGGGCCGGTACTTTCCGTTACGGTGACGGAAAGTACGAGGCGGGGCTTCATGGCGGGACCCATGATCATCCTCGGTCACGGGGTATTGGAAGCGGCATTGATAATTATTATAGCGCTGGGATTTGCAGAAGCGATACATAATGAACGGATCCTGGGGACGGTAGCCATTGTAGGGGGTGTGGTACTGCTCTGGATGGCGATAAATATAGTGAAGGATATCAAGAACATCAAAACGGATCTCATCAGTGACCGGGGGGCCTGGGGGGGACCGATTGTAGCCGGGGCGTTGACGAGTCTTGCCAACCCCTACTGGATCATATGGTGGATGACCATCGGTCTGGGTTATGTGATGGTCTCTCTCACATTCGGACTGGTCGGACTGGTTGTCTTTTTCATTGGACACATCTCGGCCGATCTCCTGTGGTACAGCATCATTGCATTTCTGGTTTCACGCGGCAAGAGACACCTCGGAAAGAGGCTCTACGGAGGAATACTGGGGGTCTGTGCACTTATGCTTCTGTTTTTCGGGATATCCTTTACGGTCTGGGGGATTGGAACGCTGCTGTAGCCGGTTCAGAGTTTTGTCGTGAGAGACATCGTGTGGGGAGCAAAAGGTTATGCTGAAGGGGAGAAAGATCGTCCTGGGGATAACGGGGGGTATCGCCGCCTATAAGTCGGCGGAACTGACGCGATTATTCGTGACATCGGGTGCCCATGTTCAGGTCGTCATGACGGCGCATGCACAGAAATTCATCACCCCGCTGACCTTGGCAACGCTGTCGGGGAATCCGGTTCATGGAGACACCTTTTCTCTCACCGATGACTGGGAGATAGGGCATATATCGATCACCGAGGGCGCAGATCTGATGGTCATAGCGCCGGCAACGGCAAATATTATCGGCAAGATGGCCTCGGGAATTGCCGACGATCTCCTGTCGACGATGGTGATGGCCACCAGGGCACCGATCCTTGTCTGCCCGGCCATGAATACCACTATGTATGAAAATACAATCGTCAGGGAGAATATTGACCGGTTGTCCTCCATCGGATATCATCTAATGGATGCGGAACAGGGAGAACTGGCCTGTGGTACCGAGGGCGCGGGACGGTTGCCGCCGGCGGAGGTCATTCTGGAGGAATCAATATCCATACTCATGGCAAAGGATCTCACGGGTGAAACGATCCTGGTTACTGCAGGGCCAACGAGGGAACCGCTTGATCCGGTGCGCTATATTACAAACTATTCATCGGGAAAGATGGGATATGCCATTGCCAGAGTAGCGAAGAGACGGGGTGCACGTGTCATTTTGGTCAGCGGGCCGACGATGCTGTCCGTGCCCGATGGCGTGACCTCTATAGATGTGTCGAGCGCGACGGAGATGAAGCGGGCGGTGATGGAGCACCTGGATGAATCTTCCATTGTGATCAAGGCGGCTGCAGTCGCCGATTATCGACCGGCGCAGTATTCGACATCAAAGATAAAAAAGGGGGAAGGCACGTTCAGTATCCCCATGGAAAAGAATCCCGATATCCTTCACTGTCTGGGAGAGGTGAAGGGGACGCGTATACTGGTCGGTTTTGCAATGGAGACGGGAGACCTCGTATCGAATGCCACTGACAAGATGATCAGGAAGAACGCAGACCTCATCGTGGCGAACGATCTCACCGTGAATGGCGCCGGCTTCGGTCATGATACCAATGTAGTCAGGATAATTGACCGTGCCGGGGGGATAGAGGAATGTCCCCTCATGGACAAGGAAGCGGTGGCGATGAGAATTCTTGACAGGGTCCGCGAAATGATGGCACAACGAGGCGCACAATGAGAGAAGACCTCTTGGAGTTGACACGGGCACTGAAAGGTCACCTGGCAGTGCATCCGCAGATCTTTTTTTTGCGAGGTGAAGATGTATCCGACGGTTCTGGTGGTGAGGTAATGGAGGATCTGGAGACAATACGAAGGGACCTGGGAGAGTGCACCCGATGCGCATTGGCACAACTCAGGACCAATATAATCTTTGGCGAGGGGAACGAAGGGGCGGACCTGGTTTTTGTGGGAGAGGCCCCCGGGGCAGACGAAGACAGGCGAGGACGGCCCTTTGTGGGACGGGCGGGGCAACTCCTTACGCGGATTATTGAGGCAATGGGATTGAAACGGGACGACGTGTATATCTGTAACATTTTGAAATGTCGTCCACCAGGGAATCGAAACCCAAAACCCGAGGAGATCGGTCAATGCGAACCCTTTCTCATACGGCAGCTGGCGGCCATCAATCCGAAGGTTATCTGTGCCCTCGGCACATTTGCCGCAAAGACCCTGCTTGAGACCAATGCTCCCATATCGATGCTGAGGGGAAGATTTCACCAGTATCACGATATACAACTGATGCCCACCTATCACCCGGCATACCTGCTGAGAAATCCGGGCGCAAAGAAACTGGTCTGGCAGGACATGCAGGTGATTATGGAGGAACTGGGGCTGTAACCTATTGCACGGGGTATGACAATGCAGAAAAAACAGATAAAGAGATTGATGACAGTGGTATTGATAACCATTGCCCTTCTGACCGGCGTAACGCAATCCCTCGGTCAGGAACGGCCCGTATTCGATGTCATTACCGTCGATGCAGCCATTACGCCGGCCATAGCGGCATATATCATCAAAAGCGTGGAAAATGCCCATACGGACGGGTCTGATGGCATCATCATACTCCTCGATACGCCGGGTGGTCTCGATCTTGCCATGAGGGATATCGTCAAGGAACTCCTGGCTCCACCGATCCCCGTCATCGTATTTGTCTATCCCTCGGGGGCGAGGGCCGCATCGGCGGGCGTGATGATAACGATGGCAGCGACAGTTGCCGCAATGGCTCCCAGTACGAATATCGGTGCCGCTCATCCCGTTGCCATCGGTCTGGGGGGCAAGATGGATGAGACGATGGCGGAAAAGGTGGAAAATGACGCCATCGCCTATGCCAGGGGAATAGCGGAGAAGACGGGAAGAAATGCCGACTGGGCAGAAGAGGCCGTAAAAAAGAGTGTATCAATCACCGCACGGGAGGCGCTCAAGATCAATGTCATCGATGTCATGGCCGAAGATGTTGAACAATTGCTGTCTAAGATCGACGGGATGACGGTATCGCTCCCTTCGGGAAGGGTGACACTGAAATCAAAAGATGCCGTACTGCAGGTAAAGAAGATGGGGATACGAGAAAAGGTATTGACAACGCTGAGCAATCCCAATATAGCATATCTCTTGTTGATGATAGGACTGGCGGGTCTCTATTTCGAGTTTTCCCATCCCGGAGCGATCCTTCCCGGTGTTGTAGGTGGAATCTCTCTGATACTTGCATTCTTTGCAATGCAGACGCTTCCCGTGAATTATGCCGGCGTGCTCCTCATTATTTTTGCTATCATACTCTTTATCGCCGAAATAAAGATTGTCAGTCATGGTATGCTCAGTGTTGCAGGTATAATATCGATTGTCCTGGGGTCGCTTATGCTGTTCGAATCACCCATTCCAGATCTGAGGGTCTCATTCAATGTGATGATACCGACGATTATCGTTATCTCTCTCTTTTTCATAGCCGTTGTCTCACTGGCAGTGAAGGCGCAGATGGGAAGGCCAAGAACGGGGGTAGATGGTATGGTGGGAGAACGGGGGAAGGCGATAACGGATATCCATGGTGAAGGAAAGGTCTTTGTCAAGGGTGAACACTGGAATGCGTGGAGCAGTGAACCGATTGAGGCGGGAGACACAGTCGAAGTGGTCGGTATGAAGGGACTCAAAATAGAGGTAAAAAAAGGGTAACCAATTAAGGAGGCGTACGATGTATACAATTATTACCATAGTAGTGCTGGTCGTTATGTTTTTGGCGGCGGCAATCAGGATCCTCAACGAATATGAGCGGGGAGTCATCTTTCGTTTGGGCCGGATTATAGCGACAAAGGGCCCCGGACTCATTATCCTGATTCCCATAGTCGATCGGATGGTCAAGGTCGATATGAGAATAATTACCATGGATGTTCCTCCTCAGGATGTTATCACCAAGGATAATGTTTCCATAAAGGTAAATGCAGTAATTTACTTCAGGGTTATGGAGGCCAATGAGGCCGTCGTAGAGGTGGAAAACTTTCTCTATGCAACATCCCAACTCGCCCAGACAACATTGCGAAGCGTGTGCGGCCAGGTCGAACTGGATGAACTGTTGTCGGAACGTGAAAAGATCAACAACCAGTTACAGGAAATTCTCGATCGCAGTACCGATCCCTGGGGTATAAAGGTCTCTACCGTCGAGGTGAAACATATCGATCTGCCGCAGGAAATGCAGCGTTCCATGGCAAAACAGGCAGAGGCGGAAAGGGAGAGAAGGGCCAAGGTAATCAATGCAGAAGGTGAATTTCAGGCGGCGCAGAAGCTGGCTGACGCGGGGAGAGTCATCGCGGAGCAGCCCATTGCGCTGCAGTTGCGGTATCTGCAGACACTCACCGTTGTGGCCGCAGAGAACAATTCCACCACACTCTTCCCCATTCCCGTCGATTTGTTTAAGCCCTTTATGGAGCTCATCGGAAAGAAGGACGTACTGGAAGGCGGGAAATAAGGGTAAGATTATCTTGACATAGGATGTCTTCTTCATTAGAAAGGCACGGGGAAGAGGAGGAAACATGTGAAAACGATGCCTCTCCTGGGGGCACACATGTCAATTGCCGGCGGGTTGGATAAGGCGGTACTCCGTGGGAGTAGACTGGGATGTAATACAATCCAGATATTTACCAAGAATACAAATCAGTGGAAGGAACGCCACCTCACAGGGGAGGACATTGATGCCTTCCATGAGATTCGAAAAAGACTGAACATAGAACCCGTCATTGCACACAGCAGCTATCTCGTTAATCTGGCATCACCGGATGATGAGACCTACGAGAAATCCATCAGTGCGGTCTGCCACGAGGTGGGCCGTTGCGAACAACTGGGAATCGGTTGCCTCGTCATGCACCCGGGGTCTCACCGGGGGGCCGGCGAAGAGAAGGGAATAGAGAGGATTGTTCGGGCCATTGATCGAGTATCCCGTGACCGACGGGGGACCGGCGTCAGTATAACACTGGAGACAACTGCCGGACAGGGGGCAACCTTGGGGCATACATTTCGACAGATTGCCCGGATTATGGACGGTGTGAAAGATACATCGAACCTTGCCCTGTGTCTCGATACCTGCCATGCCTTCGCAGCGGGGTATGAGATGAGAGATGCCGAAAGCTATGAAGGGCTGTTCGGGGAGATCGAAAGACTGATCGGACGGGGCCATCTGAAGGTGATCCATCTCAATGATTCAAAAAAAGGGTGTGGTTCGCGAGTGGACCGGCATGAGGATATTGGAAAGGGAATGATCGGAATCGAACCCTTTCGGTGGATCATGCAGGATGATCGTCTGAAAGATATTCCGAAAATACTTGAAACACCGGGAATAGGGAACGACAATAACAGAGACAGAAATCGAGAAACCCTGCAGCTACTGAGGAG
>Ga0272442_10003840_pt1 | contig 20864 bp, 15 predicted proteins | sample SSMForm2O_FD_200262 | JGI IMG/M metagenome (GOLD analysis project Ga0272442, IMG submission 200262) | Marine sediment archaeal communities from Little Sippewissett salt marsh, Falmouth, MA, United States - SSM-Form-2O | ecosystem: Environmental > Aquatic > Marine > Wetlands > Sediment ... | reverse complement strand
ATTCAACTATGTTAGTACTGGCTGATATTTGTGTTATAGTTATTGACCTTTTTGTGGGTATTGTGCTTGCCTGGCTCAATTGGGTAATTATTTGGGGAATTGTGGAGAATATTCGGCTGATTGGAGTATCGGTGAATTTGCTGGACGAAGGAATAGAGATACGAAGGCGGTCTAAGAAAGCTTTCGTTCCAAATTCAAGCATAACACATATATCTCGTTCGTTGAACAAACGAAGCTTGTTTATTGTCTGGAACGGAGCCGAGGATATTATGACCTTTTTTATTTCAGACGATACGTTTGGGAAGGGGGCAGTTGAAGAATCAGATTTGATTTTGAGAGAGAGGAGAGGTTATGTTGATGACCCAAAGGAGGCCGTAGAGATACGCAAAGGTATAAAAAAGTTTGGTGGTATTTTTTTACCATCCAGAAGTCTTTGTGATATCGCAGATGGAATAGGAAGATGAGCACATTATGATTGCGAATTCCGAAGAAGTTATTGAGACGTTTTATGAGATTCTTCACTGGGTCATGGTGTATGACTGGGTTTTGCTAGGAGGGGTGATAGCGCTAGCCATCTTATTGATGTCGGCTTATAGATTTGAACGAAAGTACATTCATGATTTTGAACAAGTTACTGAATCGAAACTGCCGAAGTTAAGCTGGTATACCTGCGAGATGAACGAACAGGCCAAGATGTTGGGTTTTCAACATCATGGCTGGTATGTTCAGAAAAGGAAGGGCTTGTACAAAGGGATTGCAACCGTGTGGATGTCACCTGACAAGTTGACACTGCTGGTAGTAGGAGGCGGCAAAATCGCCGGTATTGATTTCAAAACGACCTGGCTTTACAGCAAGGTGATTGGAGGGATTTTGGTGGTCACCTCAGATGAGCCCGGTGAAGTTGATGTCAGCGGTGTGTTCGATAAACAATTTCTTTGTAATGCCGACCTAGAAGAACTTTGCAAGCTGCACGAGTCGAGACGGGCAATGTGGCAAGAGAAGTTGGAGAGATTTGATGGTTCGGCTGTTTTAGCTGAGTATGAGGCGATAAGCCGGCGTCGTGTTGGCATTCTTGTCGGCCGCGGACTCGCGAAATGGTTGGATAAAGGTCATGAGAAATGGCGCTATACGTTAAAAGGTTCCATACTGAGTTACATTGATTTTCGAAGGGGGTCGCGAAAGATTGAGCAGCAAAGAAAACGGCTTTCGAAACGGAGACCTGGAGAAGCAATAGGTGGTTTTGGTTCGATGGGTATTCTGGCAAGGATGCGTGACCTGCTAATGCCACCAGCAGAAATAATTAAAGATGCCGGAGTTGCACCTGTAAATGTGGTGCTGGACTTTGGCTGCGGGGATTGGAGTTGTTCAATTGCAGCCGCAGAAGCAGTGGGGGCGATGGGGAAAGTATATGCTCTTGATATACATCCGGATGCATGTGCGGAGGTAAGAAGGCGAGCTAAAAAAAAGCATTTAGAGAATATCGAGACAATCCAGTCGGACTGTGCCACAGGATTAAGGAACAAATGTGTGGATATTGTATTTATGCACGAGGTGCTACACTCATTGGGTGAGAATAAGCAGGCGGTGCTAAAAGAGGTCTATCGTGTGCTAAAAGATAATGGCATTCTGTCTTTTAGCGACCATTACATGAAAACGAAGGAAATAATGGCGATAGTGACGGGAGAAGGACTTTTCAAACTTTTGAAGGAGGGAGAAGACCTGTATAAATTCACAAAGGCTACAGTATGATGAATATTGGGATTGTGAACAAGAAAAAACGGTTTGGGTGGTCTGGTTTGTTTGGCGAAGACGTGAGCTGTTGTTGCCGGAGGCCAACATTCGGATCATATAGTTTTATGAAGGAGCGAAGCACCGTAATAAGTAAAATAGTCCGAACCGGAGGCAACAACAGCTTGCAGCGATTGGAAAATGGGGGTGATAATTGAGAGGATATAATGGATGGATTAAGTCGTATGGGCATATTGGGGTCGGTGTACTTTAATAATAAGGTAGTCAGAAGTAATGTTGGGTAATAGTTAAAATTGCACAATATTCGTTGTGTTCCCGGTGCTTAGCGAATTGTCCTGACGCGAAGTTTTTAAGGGAAATATACAATTTCACCGAAGGATTTTTCTACAAAATGCTGTATAAACAGTAGAAGGTAAGAAAGCTGTTTATTTCGAGATAGTCCATGGACCAAACAGAAGAAAAAGCCTTCGTCCGGAAACTAAAGAAAATGGACGAAAGGGCATGGGAAGAGTTTTGCAGAGAGTACTGGCAACCATTGGTCTCATTCGTTCAATTTAGATTTGGTTGTAATAGAGAAAAAGCCGAGGAAATTGTCCAAATGACTTTTATTCGCTGTGTAAAATCAATAAAGAGTTTCAAACCTTCTCGCGGAAGGCTGCTTAACTGGTTAAAGACAATTTCGAAAAATGAAGCGCATACTCTTCTTGGGCAGGAACGAAAACAATTAGCAACGAAAACATTGGTCTTTTCTTCATCAGCAACGATAGAGGGTATATCTAAGGAGATGGATACTGTTGCTTTGCCTGAGGAGATAGTTGCCAAAGAGGAAATTCAATTATTGATTCATGAGACTATAGCGGAACTTTACAGTCGGTATCGAAAAGTTCTTATTTTGAAATACGTTGAGAATAGAAAAGTAGCCGAGATTGCTACGATGTTAGGCCAGACAGAAAAGGCAATTGAGTCACTCTTATCACGTTCCCGCCAGGCTTTTAGAGAAGTTTTCTTAAAAAAAGCCAGAGGTGCGGAAATAGAAGAAAGTGGGTTGCTTAAATGAAAAGTGATTCGCGACAAAATATCTTTGAAGCAAATCTTAGCAAGATGCTGAATTCGTCTATGAAGAAATCGGATTCAGCCTTTGAAGAGAACCTGACCAAAGCGGTTCTTACTGAGGTTAATAAGCAACGTTCGGTGGTTAGTTACCGATTGTTTTTCAAGAAAATTTCTTTTGCAGCAGCGGTGGCAGTGATAGTAATTGCAGCAGTCTGGTTCACTTATCAAGTTCCTGTTGAAAGCGTTGGACAGGTCAGAAATCTCTATGGAATAGTCACCGTAAGTAATGGAGATGTACCTGAGAAAGTTGTGGAAACTGCTGACATTCGCCCAGGACAATGGGTTGAAACCTTATCCGGGAGTAAGGCGGAGATTTTGCTGAAAGATAAGAGCAGGCTATTTCCGGCTCCACGTACAGTTTTTCAAATCAACAATGGTAAGGATGGCCAGCAGATTTTGTTACAACGAGGGTTTGTGGTTATAGAAGCAGCTAAGCAGGCTTTGGGCAAATCTCTTATGATAAAAACCGATGGTTCTCAGGTCAGAGTTCTCGGGACCAAACTTGATGTGCGTTTAGTAAAAAAACCAGACGGTTCCAAACGGACCCGTGTAAGTGTTACTTCAGGAAGCGTTGAGTTGGAATCATCCGGAGAAAAAGTGGTGCTGCCAGCTAATAGTGAGGGTATTGCCGATGAAGGCAAAACGCCGGTAAAGCGTCCGTCGAATCTGGAAGTAAGTGAAATGGTTCGGCTTTTCAACAAGAATAATGAATTAGCGATAGAGTCGAACGTCAAAGCGGGCCTGCCGGCGATTATTGATTTCAAAGGCGGCAGTACGGCCGCTGTATGGACAATTGTTCTTTGTGAAAAGCTTGAAGAAACAGGAGCAGGACAATACCTGCTCAGGCTGAAATATCCTGCTTCCGGGGCAAGGGTATTTACGATTGAGGGAACGGAATTGGCGGTTAGCAATGATGGCCGAAATTTACAAATTGATTTTTCCAGCCTCGATGTTGACCCATCGCAGCCAAATCAACTCGTTTTGCAACTTCCTGAAATCAAAGGTATATTCCAGTCGGGAGAAGGAAGTATTGTCCAGTTTGACAGGCCTGCAGATTCATATCCAATTGTTACCGTTTTTCAATTCCGCCTGCCGGAGTTGGCAAACGTCGAAGAGATTTATCCCGAACCAATCGAAACGGTACGGAAACTAAACAAGCTTTTAATTACGGTTGCAACCGATTCATTAATGTTTGAAGTTTGTGAATGATAATTCGAATAGACAACCTACGTTTAATGAAAGGTTATTAAGATGTTATGTAAAAAACTTACAACCACAATATATAGTTTATTAATTGTATCAATGGCTCTTATCAATACCACAGCCGCCTCTGAACAAGAAGGTATGCATCTGAAGTTTTCCATGGAGGCAAAACCTGTTACTGTTACAGTATCCGGGAAAGTAACTGATAAAGACAGCGGAGAACCTATTGCAGATGCCTTAGTGCGTGGCCATGTTGTTATCTGGAAATATAAAGGGCCGGATTTATTTGAAAAGTGCCCATACCTGGAAACCACGACAGATACAGAGGGCAACTACCAATTACAATTTATTACCCCTCTAACCACCACAGGCCCGATGAAAGGCAAAGATGGACTTTGTGTTTATGTCAGTGCCGCCGGCTACGAAACAAGGCCAGAGTATGGCAGGCCCAGAATAACAACAGATAATCTTGATTATTCTAACTTTAATTTTGAATTAGAACGGGGCAAGTTAATCAAAGGTAAGGTTGTAGATGAAGATGGAATCGCGATTAGTGAAGCACAGGTGCGTGCTCAGAACAACATGAACGGTGATTGGCATTTTTTTGGGGCTTTAGGGCAATGTTTCACGGATGAAGATGGCTTTTTTGAGCTTTGGGTCGGCAAGAGGTATTTGGGCAGATATCCCTGGTTGGAAATAATTAAACCGGGTTACGGCAGTGCATCTTTTCTAGACTTTTTAAGTAAAGATGAGGGGAGCATTTATTTATTGCCTCGTGGCGGTGATATTAGCGGCAGGGTAGTTGATAAAGAAGGTAATGGAGTGTCAAATTGCGAAGTGTGCGTACGATGTTCGCGAAAATTTCTGGTTGACAAGACGCTGACAAATGATAATGGTGAATATGTTTTAAAAGGCGTTGGTGGCAGTCCAAGCCTGATTGATTTCCGTAAAGAATGGAGCAGGCGTGTTGGCAGAAGAACAGGTAAAATACATAGTAATGTTTACATCTATGCCCGTGTTAATCCTGAGATTAACCTCCGTGATGTACCACAATATGAGATTATGGCCAAAGAAGGTGAAACCGTGGCCGGATCAGATCTCGTTGTTGGAACAGACAGCAGCGTGTCAGGAAAGCTGATTGCTTCGCAGAACACATTCGGTCTTGGCGGTTTGATGGTTCGACTCGATTATAGTTGGGACAATATGGCAGAAGTTGATGCTGACGGCAATTTTTATTTTCCATTCGTTTCAGCCGGGAAGCATCGTCTGACGGCCTATCTGCCTCACAACTTGCGATATGACCGGGGTATTGGACAGGCTGAAATTGAAGTTAAAGCAGGCAAGCCTGTCAAAGATATACAAATCCAATTGGAAAACCTTGCCGAACTGCGAGTTCAGTATTTAGACCTGGATGGGAATCCCCTTGAAGGAATTACAGCAAGTGCAACGTGGTCCAAAAATGGAGAAGGAGGCTGGACTGAAGGGACTGAGTCTGACAAAGATGGCTGGGGTGTTCTCTACCTGTATCCTGATAGCCCCCAGTATGTACGAGGTTTTGATCCTGGTAGAAATCTTGTAGCTGAAGGTTTTGAAACAGTTGAACCTCAAGCCGGCCAAATAATGGGTAACGTGCAGATTGCTATGGTACCTTCCGGGGGTATTTGGGGACGATTAATAAATGAGAATAATGAGCCCTTTGCTGATAAGATGCTGCTTTACAAATTAGATTTCGCCGATGGAGCTCAGAAAAAGTCCCGTATAAAAACAGATTCTTCCGGCCATTTTGAAATTGACAGGTTATCGCCCGGAATTGTGAAGTTGGCCATTGAGACTTCTCCATTGGAATATTCTGGTGTGTCGGGTGAGGCTTTTGAAATCAAGCCTGGCGAGAGTAAGAACTTAAATAGTATTATTATGCAGAAGGTTGATTTTTACCAAGTCTCTGGAAGGCTGTTACCATCTCCAACTTTTAGCAACCTGGAAGGTTTAAAAATCCGGCTGGACCTGATGCAATGGGAACCAATGGTGCCTACAGATTCGGAGGGCAATTTTGTCATACAGAAGGTTGCTGACGGCAGGCATCGGTTAACGGCTTACCTTCCTTTTAATCTCAGGACTGATAGAGGGGTGGGCCATGTTGATATTGAAGTCAAAGACGGTGATGTGGAAGATGCTGAACTGCAACTCGAAACACTTGCTACTATCCATATGCGAATAACTGATGAATCAGGAAAGCCGGTAGAAGGAGTTTCTGCAGCGGCCTGGTGGACCGAAAATCATTCCGGTGTGTTTACTGAAGGAACCAAATCTGACAAAGAAGGCAGGGCCGTTCTTTATCTGTACCCAGACAGCTTACAGTATGTAGGCGCTCATGACTGGAGTGGAGAATACAGTCTTGAAGGTCACAAGGAGTTTAATCTCAAAGAAGGTGACATAATAGAAGGCCTCCAGATAATTATGCGTTCTCAAGCTGTGAAATCAAATTCTTCACCTTTGGTATCGACGAAAGAGGAAGATAAGTCTACGCCGACCGTCGACATTGCTGCGGCAAAATCGGTTGACCGCAGCAGCCCGGAAGCGACGGTAAAAAGTTGGACAAAAGCTGTGGCAACGGGCAATACGAAAGATGCGATGGCCTGTATGCTGCCCGGAGGTATTGATTATGACGATGCCCGAGAAATCCTAAATGCGGAGCCCTCGTCTCGAGAGTTTTTTGTGAAAAAGATGTGGGAGTCTATCGACACTGAAAACCCAATACGAGTTCTTGGCAAAGAACTAATTAACGGCAAAGTCAGCATTGTATGGGAGTTTTATTTCAAAGAGGACATTACGATAGAGGGGCGTACATTCAAACGTGGTGAAGGCTTTGAATTCGATGCCAGCTTAAAAAAACATGGAGATTACTGGCTGATTGATGGGATTTAAGGAATTATTATTTGAAGTTTATCACATATTTGCTCTCACGGCCGGGCCAGGTTAGCTCGGCCATTTTTTTGTTTTTTTGTCTCACTGGGTGGATAAGTTAGAGTAGAAAAGAGGCAGATTGGCACGCTAACGGTTTTTGGGGAATACGTGCCCCCCGGCACGCGGACTGGCACCTGGGGTGCAGAGGATACAGTGGGCAGAGGAGTTGAGCGGTAGAAATTAGAAAAACAAGAAAAAAAAGTTCCGTTCGGCAAGCTCTGGGTAAAGTCACTGGAGGGAACAACAACTGGGAGATTTCACTGTCGAAATTAAGATGGCTGGATGTTAAAATAGGTGAGGAATAATCAGGAGGCCATTATGTTTTGTAAGGGTTTAAATGGGAACTGTGAAATTGCATTTCACAGCGGTTGGCATAGGGCAGCAGAGCCGTTCAAGTTCGGGCGACTTTACTGGATTGCCGTCTGCATCGTCTTGACGCTGGCCTGGGGGTGCCCGGCTCAACAGAAGGTCAGGGCGACAGCGGGACTTGTGCGCTCGCTGATACAGGAAGGTCAGTATTCGGAGGCAGAAAAGGCGGCTTACCATGTGTTGTGGGATGATATGGAGCAGCCGAAAGTTCTGTACGACCTGGCGGCTGCTCTTAAAGCGCAGGGGCGGGGCGACGATGCGGCGGTGTATCTTAGCTACTGGTTACGGATGGCGGAGAACCCGAAGTTCAAGGTCAGCGAGGCACAGAAGAAAATCGTGGCCAGTGAACTTGAGAATCTCAACGTTGCTTTCGAAGCTCTGCGCAAGAAACATCGCGATTCGTCCGGCCGGGTCTTCAAGGGCCCGAAGGAGGTTGATGACCTTTGGATGACGGATGTTACGGTTGACCTGTTCTCTTATTACATGCTCCATCACTGGGTGGTGGTGGGCGGTGTCAAGAGACGTCCTGCGCACTGGAGCGAAGGTACAATGCATCGCTCGGGCGCGCGGCTGCTGAGGAAGTTCAAGGGGCGCAAAGGCGTTCTTTATACCAAGACCATCAAGCGCGAGGATGAAGGACGGGGCGACAAAATGCATGAGTTTCAGTACAAACGGCTCGGGCGAACCCCCCGCATCGCTATTGCCAACCCGTCGTGCCTTAAAATCCTGCGCGTAGGGACGCGCGGTGACGGCAAGCCGTACCTGCTGGTGGTGCATGCGGGGGGCAAGGAAATCGCCTCGCAGAAGGTCGAGACGGACAAGTGGCAGGACCTTCAATTCGACCTTGGCGAGGCCGCGGACAAGGGGGAGCTGTTTCTTGAACTGACTGTTCCTGCCGGGCAGAAATACAGCGGCGAGGCGGCATTCGACTACATTGAGGTTTACAAGGAGTGAGGTGGAGTTCAATGTAACTATTGCCATTTAGGATAACAAAATGGTAATTTTGAGCGGTTATTTTGCTCAACTGCTGCGTTACACAGCCCCGGCTGATGCTCGAAGTACTACCCCGATGCCTTCTATCGGGGCCTCCGCTCAGTGAGGAACTGCAAGTTGTTTTCAAGCACGTAAGTAGCGGTGCCTTCAGGCACGTAAATAACAGGTGGCGAAAAAAAGACGGAACAAAATTCCTCGCTCAAAGTGGATGGAAAGAAGTTAGAGAATTTTGGATGTTGTTGGCGAAATGGCATAGCAAAGGATAAAAAGTTAGCCGTGAAAAGTGGCTGCTTATTCTTCGGGAACTTCGAAGCATCAGGGGTCGAGCAGGGCGAAGTCCAAAAAGTTAACTACCGAATCACGGTTGAGGTCGGCGCCATCACACCAATGCGGCTTGTCGCAATCAGTTTGGAGCCAATAAGATGAAAGAACAGCTAATTGCTCGAACTTGTTATTGATTATCCTGATTGTGTCGGTGCCGTAAAATTGTTGGCCGGTAGTGAGCAGGCCAGTTACCTTTAACTCTATGTTCTGGTCATAAACTGTTATCGCGCTGCATAAATCAGAACGCCTGAAGGTCGCTTCAACCCGGACTAAGCCCTCATCATTAAGCAAGACCTTTATTTTGTACGACTCCGCGCCGAATGGCTCAATTACGGCCGGTGTATTGGCATCAACGTCTTCGACGCTGAAGCCCTCGGGCAGAACAAAATGCGCCTTTACCCACTTTCCTTTGCTACTGAGATTTAACGCCTGCGGCGTAAATTTCATCTGCACTTTTATTGGCGACAGAATTTCCTTTTTTATAGCTAAGCTGTGGTATGCTCCTGCGGCGATAGCGGTAAAGCCACTGTTAGGCTCAGGGACATCACATTCGCCATACCAGTTCCGTCCCCAAGCGACAAGCGAGCCATCTGACTTAAGGCCCAGACTGTGGTACGTTCCTGCGCTAATGGCGATAAAGTCGCTGTTAGGCTCAGGGATATCGCATTGGCCATGGTTGTTTTCTCCCCAGGCAACGAGCGAGCCATCGGTCTTAAGACCCAGACTGTAATGTCTTCCTGCGGAGATGGCGGCAAAGCCGCTGTTAGGTTCTGGGATATCACACTGGCCATAGTAGTTGCTGCCCCATGCAACGAGCGAGCCGTCCTGCTTAAGACTCAGGCTGTGCCCCCCGCCTGCGTCGATAGCGGCAAAACCGCTGTTAGGTTCTGGGATATTACACTGGCCATACCAGTTAGCTCCCCAGGCGACTATCGAGCCATCGGCCTTAAGGCCCAGACTGTGGTCCCCTCCTGCGCTAATAGCGATAAAGCCGCTGTTAGGTTCTGGGATATCGCATTGGCCGTCGTCATTGTATCCCCAGGCGATTATCGAGCCATCGGCCTTGAGGCCCAGACTGTATTCCCCTGCTGCGCTAATGGCGATAAAGCCTCTGTCAGGCTCAGGGATATCGCATTGGCCGAAGAAGTTCCATCCCCAGGCCGCGACAGAGCCATCTTCTTTCAGGCCCAAGCTGTGGAAACTACCCGCCGCGATGGCGGTAAAGCCGATATTGGGCGCGGGGACATCGCATTGGCCATAGTTGTTGAGTCCCCAGGCGACTATCGAGCCGTCCTGTTTAAGGCACAGATTGTATCCCCATCCAGCGGCAATTGCAGTTAAACCGCTGTTAGGCTCAGGGATATCGCATTGGCCATAGCCGTTCCATCCCCAGGCGAAGAGCGAGCCATCGGCCTTAAGGCCCAGACTGTGGGCCCCTCCTGCGCTAATAGCGATAAAACCGCTGTTGGGCTCAGGGATATCGCATTGGCCAACGTCATTGTATCCCCAGGCCACTATTGAGCCATCGGCCTTAAGGCCCAGACTGTGGAATCTTCCTGCGGCGACGGCGATAAAGCCGCTGTTAGGCTCATGGATATCGCATTGACCATGGTCGTTGTCTCCCCAGGCGATTATCGAGCCGTCGGCCTTAAGGCCCAGACTGTGGTTCTCTCCTGCGCTAATAGCGATAAAACCGCTGTTGGGCTCAGGGATATCGCATTGGCCATCGTCATTGTATCCCCAGGCCACTATTGAGCCATCGGCCTTAAGGCCCAGACTGTGGAATCTTCCTGCGGCGATGGCGGTAAAGCTGCTGTTGGGCTCAGGGATATCACATTGGCCATACCAGTTAGCTCCCCAGGCGACTATCGAGCCATCGGCCTTAAGAACCAGGCTGTACCCCTCTCCTGCGCTAATGGCGATAAAGTCGCTGTTGGACGAAGGGATATCACATTGGCCACAGTAGTTGTCTCCCCAGGCGACTATTGAACCGTCCTGTTTAAGGCCCAGACTGTGGCCCAATCCTGCGCTAATGGCGTTAAAGCCAGCGCTAAGGTCCACACCGACGACCTGACTTCCCCAGCCGACTATCGAGCCAGCAGAAGCCGGTTGGGAAATAAAGACCAGAAAAAAACAAACAGCCGCCAAAAGACATTGAGTCCTGAACTTGCGACCATTACCAAACATCATTACTTTCTCCTCTTAACAATAAATTAATGTTTTATATATAGATAGCGCTGTAAGGTTTGGCTAAACTAACGGGAAAAGTAAAATTGGCCATTATCATCAATCTCCTCGTTAAACAAGCAAAATACGAAGACCAATACTATTATACAGCGTTGAGCGTACAAATCAAGGAAAAAAGGGTAAAAAGTCTGGTAAAAAAATTTACCTTTATTTTGGTGCGATATATCGCACCCTACCTGAACTTTGTGACCTCCTTTCCATAATACCTATGTCATAGGGGGACAGGTTTAGAATTTACTATTGTTTTTTTCCGCTATCGGTTCTCCGCCCGGAATTTCAGGTTTGGTGATTATATCAGGCACAGTACCACGCGTGACTTTCAGCACCTTATACAGCCAAACAATATTCACCAAGCTCCAAACACAGATTATAATTGCCTCCAAGAGAAAGATAACCAAACGCCCTGTTTTTGTACTGCTCGTTCCATTGCCGCCCGAAAGCAAGGACGACATTACCATGACCATCACTATTATACCAATTATGAAATAGAGTACACACAAAGCAATGCCCCATTTCATAGCTCGCCGTTTACCCTTTCTGACTGATATTCCAAAGTAGAACATGGCCAGAACAAAAATTATATCCTGGGGAGCATATCGTCCTGAAAAGAAACTATTCACTACCCCGAAAATGAGCAGGGTTGTTGCAAATGCCACAACAGATGTTCCGACACTTGCACCTGTTAACATTCCTCCAGCTTGATGGTTCTCTTCATTTCCCATTTTTAAACTCCTTTCAAGCCCTGATATTATACACAAAAGCGACAAGGCCACAACATTTTATTTGGTTTGCAGGACATAGGCAAAGAAATCGGTGTTTGTATAAGAAGCGGATATTGGTTATTGATAAAGGAGAGCCTTTGGTGTAATATTGTGGGTTGTGAAGATTTGTCGAAGGAAAATTAAAGGGAGTTTATACGATGGACCCTGCGATATTCAAGGCTTATGATATAAGAGGCGTTTACCCGGAGCAGATTGACGAAGAAGGGGCGTGGAAGATAGGGTACGGAACAGCGCAGTTTCTGCGGTCGATGCTTACCGGCTATGCGCGGGGGCAAGCCAACGCCCAGGCGATATGCGTCGGTAGAGATATGCGAACGCACAGCAAATTGTTGGCTACAGCGCTGATAGAAGGGATGAATTCGACGGGAGCGAACGTCATCGATATCGGGATGATAGATACGCCACAGATGTATTTTGCGATAAATCATTTAGGGACGTGCGGGGGCGTTCAGGTAACGGCATCGCATAACCCGGCCAAGTATAACGGTTTTAAGATATCGGGTCTTGAGGCCAAGCCGATAGGGGTGGATACGGGGCTTAGAGATATCCAGCACTTAGCGATGGCCCTGCTTCATACCAAGGGCAAGGCATTGGGGTCTGTAGAAAAAAATGACCTTACGGCGGCATATAAAGAGCACGTTCTTAAATATCTTCGGCCGACCATAAGGGGATTGAAAATCGCCATCGACGCCTCAAACGGGATGGCTGGCAAGACGGTTCCGGAGGTTTTCGGGGATTTGCCTATAGAGATAATCGAGCTTAACTTCGAACATACGGGGAAATTCAAGCATGAGCCAAACCCACTTGTTGAAAAATACCTTAGGGAAGTAAAGGCGGCAGTCAAAAAAAACAAGTGCGATTTTGGTGTTTGCTTCGACGGGGACGCCGACAGGCTGATGATGATTGACGAGAAAGGTAAGACAATCGGCTGTGATTTGATGACGGCTTTGATGGCGCCGTACTTTTTAGAAAAGCAGCCGAGGTCGGCGATTGTTTATGATTTACGCAGCAGCCTTGTAGTTTCGGAAGAGATTATTAAAAACGGAGGAACGCCGCGGAGAGAGCGTGTTGGTCATTCTTATATGAAAAAAGCGCTTCGGGACTCGCACGCCATATTCGGAGGGGAGCTTTCAGGGCATTTTTATTACCGCGACAATTACTATGCGGATTCGGGGATGATTACCTTGACGCACGTTATGAATATTGTCAGCGAGGCGAAGGTGCCGGTGAGCGAGTTAATCAAGCCGCTGCGAAGATATTTCAGCAGCGGAGAGAAAAATTTCCAGGTGGAAGACAAGGAGGGGAAAATGGAGGAGCTTGCCCGCAGGTACAATGACAGTCAAATCGACCACCTTGACGGTGTGACGATACGTTATAAAGACTGGTGGTTTAACTGCCGGCCGAGTAATACGGAGCCTCTGCTGCGATTAAATGTGGAAGCTAAAAGAAAAGACCTGCTCAAAGAAAAACTTTCCGAGATAAAAGAGCTGCTTGGCAAGGCGGTTTGATAAAAAGGGGGAAACACGAAAAGCAAAATAAGTAATTAGCAAAAGGGGACGAAATGGAGATTCATACAAAGACATACCAGACGCCGAAGGGTGCGGTGGAAGGTGTGCAGACGAAATGGGCGGGTTTTAATATTCTTCTGGTTACAGGGAGCAAAGGGTTTTTGGCGTGCCCTGCGATTGACGTGGAGGCGTGCGAGGGATACGGGGTTGCGGCGGCATTAGTGGAAAGTACGCCGGACAATCCAATCGGGACATTGGAGCGTTTTGCCGAGCGAAAGGTTACAAAGGCAAATGCGAAGGCCAGGGAACTGGAGATAGAAGAGGGTATGGAGGTGAGTGATGCCTTTGCGCTTATTGCGTAAAGTTGCATAGTTTCGGGTAGAAATGGGGAAAGGAAAAACGAAAATGAATATTAAAAGAAGGTTAGCGGCGTTATTGATTTTAACTTCGATGTTATGTGGTTTTACTTTTGGGCAGGGGCAGAAGGCGGTCGCGGCTGAGAAAGAGGGGGCGGCGGTTAGGATTAACCCGGCACTGGCGGACATCGACAGCTTGTATGTCGATATTGTTGCATCCTACAGTGACTTCAGCACCGACGCTCAATTTCTCGGAAGACTCCGGGCGGAAGCGGAGCAGAGGATTATTGGGGCGGGGGTCAATATTTATTCCGGGCCGGTGCTTGTCAATAGGGAGCCTGAAAATATTCCGGTTCTGAGGGTTAATATAGAGACGTTCGAGTTGGGCGAGATTGAGCAAAATATGTACCGGATACAGACGTCGCTACTGGTGGGAATTTATCCGGCACAGGCACCTTCAGTGCTTTTTAAGGTCGATGTGTGGAGCAGGGTTGCTACGGTGGGGGCGAGTTTGGCGGATAAGAGGCCTGCTGCGGTTGCGGATTTGGTTATAAAGCAGGTGGAGGATTTTGTTGCGGATTATCGAGCAGCGAATTCTGAGAGCAGCAAAGCTGCGACTGCGGCGGAAAAGAAAACTATTGTGGCGCCGGTGAGGAGAGAAAGAGTGCGGCAGGCACCAAAAGAGGAAGCTTCGGAAGACTATTTTATTGCGTCAAAAAACAGCAGGGTGTTTCACAAGCCGGGATGCAGCTCGGCAAAGAGAATCCTTGAGAAAAATAAGGTGATTTACAAGAGCAGAGAAGAGGCGATAAACTCCGGTAAAAGACCATGCAAAAGATGCAAACCGTAAGTGAATAATTGTCCTCGCAGAATATAGTTTATTTTCAATGAGAATTTAAGAGCGCGAGCCGGTGAATCGATGAGATTACAGTTGATAGTTTGTAAGGTGATGCGGAGAGAGGCTTACTTTTGTGCGGCACGCTCAAAGAACGTTGTCGATATAGTTCTTTTGAAGCAGGGGCTGCATGACGAGCCGGATGAGCTTCGCAGCGAAGTTCGCAAGGCCCTGGAAAGAACCAACGATTTTAAGGGCAGGGCCTATGATGCGTCGCTTCTGGGATACGGTCTTTGCAGCAACGGGATTGTGGGGCTGAGTGCGAAGATACCCATCGTCGTGCCGCGGGGACACGACTGCATTACACTGCTGCTGGGTTCGAAAGAGAGATACAAGGAATACTTCGACAGCCACCGGGGGGTTTACTGGTACAGCTGCGGATGGATAGAGGGGGGGAATATGCCGGGCAAGCAGCGCTATGAGGAGACACTTAAAGAATATACGGAAAAGTACGGCGCGGATAATGCGGAGTACCTGATGGAAACCGAGCAGAGCTGGCTGAAAGAATACAACTGGGCGGTCTATATTGACTGGGATTTTCCGAATTCCGATGAGGACAAGGAATATACAAAAGAGTGTGCGAAATTTCTCGGGTGGCAATACGACGAGCTCGAAGGCGACCGGACTCTTATGCAGAGGCTCGTTGACGGGGAGTGGAACAACGAGGAATTTTTGACAATTCGGCCGGGAGAGAAAATCGCCGAAGACCTGACAAATCCGGGTATCATAACAGCAGAATAAAGAGTATGGCAGCAAGTGAAAAATTAGCAGCTTTTATCTTCATTTTCATTGTGTTCGGTGTGTATGCGGCAGAGACGGTTTTAATCTCGGTTTGGATTTTGAATAAAGTTATAGCCAGACGGTCCCTGCGTATATTCCGGCGACGATACATATTTTTGATTCATCTTCCTGCAGTTATCGGGGTAATTTGTTTTTTCTATGGCTACTTCATCGAACCTTACTGGATTGAAGTTAAAACCATCGAAATCCAGACGGAAAAACTCGCAGAGACCAGCATTCGATTGGTGCATATATCAGATATGCACTGCGACAGGAAACCTCGAAATGAAAAAAGGCTTGTTGAACTGGTTAACGCGGCCGAACCGGATGTTATTGTATTTACGGGGGATGCCATGAATACTGCTGCGGCCCTGCCTCGATTTAAGGACACTATGAATAGACTAAAAGCCAATATCGGGAAATTTGCAGTTGTCGGCAACTTTGAAGTCTGGTACTGGCGCCGTCTTGATGTCTTCGGCAATACCGGCTTTGAAGTGCTGGAGAAAGACAGTGTTTCGTTGGTCAAAAACGGCCAGACTTTTTATATTTCAGGTTTGAGTTGTGAATACCCGAGCACTTATGATGAACTTCTGAAAAGTGTCCCCGAAAATCACTTTAGCATATTTTTATATCACTATTCCGACCTGGTCGAAGATTTGGACAATCTTAATGTGGACTTGTATCTTTGCGGTCACACCCACGGAGGTCAGGTGGCAATGCCTTTTTATGGTGCATTAATTACCCTGTCAAAATTTGGTAAAAAATATGAATCAGGTATGTATGCCGTGGGTGATACGATTCTGTACGTCAATCGCGGCATTGGAATGGAAGGCGGAATTGCGCCGCGAGTAAGATTTTGGGCAAGACCTGAGATAACCATTTTTGAAATCAAGCCGGTTAAAAACTGAGCTAATTTGACTTCCGCTTTAAAAATGATAAATAATCCGGTTACTATTGTATTTGTAGCAGTTGGTCTGGCGATGGATGCTTTTGCGGTCTCTATCGTCAGCGGGATAGGGTACAAGAGGCTGGAAGTAAAACATGCGTTGCGGATAGCAGTTTTTTTCGGTGGGTTTCAGGCCTTTATGCCGCTGATTGGGTATCTTGCTGCCCTTAGCATAAAAGATTATATAACAAGCTACGACCACTGGGTTGCCTTTGGGCTTTTAAGTGCGGTCGGGGGAAAGATGATTTACGAGTCATTTAAGATCAAGACGACTAAAGCCAATTTCAACCCGGGTAATATTTTCGTTTTGCTTGTTCTATCGGTGGCTACCAGCATTGACGCTTTGGCAGTCGGTGTTACACTTTCATTTATCACAAGTTCGGTCCTTGGAGCTGTTGCAATCATAGGTCTGGTAACGTTTGTTCTTTCGTATATGGGAGTTTTTATCGGCGGGCGGTTCGGTCACTTTTTCGAAAATAAAATCGAGGCCGTCGGTGGGCTGATTCTTATTGGGCTGGGGGCCAAAATACTGCTGGAAGACCTATTTTTTTAGTTTTGTTAAGTATTTATCAAACTTTACCTTGCAATTCGATAATTTTTCCATATAATTTTTTTTATGTCATTAGGCCAGATAATCAGGAAACAACGTGAGCAGTTAAAGCTGACGCTTGATGAAGTCAGCCGTCGTAGCGGTTTTTCCAAGCCGTATCTATCGACGATTGAAACAGGGAAGGTTAAAAACCCTCCGAGCGATGAGCTTCTGATAAAGCTCGAAAAGATACTCGATTTCGAGAAGGGGATGCTGCTGCATATAGGTCATATAGAGCGGCTGCCATCTGATATTCGTCAGGAATACGAGTCGGCAGAGGCAGAAAACCAAAAATGGCGGCAGCTTATCAAAAATCTTATTCATCAAAAGACCGACGTAAGTCAGCTTGATATGATTATGGTCGAAAATCAACTGGACGATGACAAAGGCGTTTCGGCTATTTCGGCGGGTCGGCTTGTGCCGGTGATAAATAAAGTTGCGGCCGGTTACCCGAGTGATTTTAATGATTTGGATTATCCTGTGGGAGTGGCTGATGATTACGTCCGGTGTCCTGATTTACATGACAGCAATGCCTTTGCCGTCAGGGTTGTGGGTGATTCGATGGAGCCGAAATTTTGCGAGGGCGATATAGTGATTTTCTCGCCCGGTGCCGAGGTGCATAACGGGGACGATTGCTTCGTGCGTTTTGCGATGCCGCATGAAACGACTTTTAAAAGGGTCTTTTTCGAGCCGGATGATAAAGTGCGCCTGCAGCCTCGAAATGAAAAGTACTCTCCGATGATAATTGAGGGCAAGCGCATCAACGGCCTTTACCGAGCCGTCATAAAACACGAAAAGCTGTAGAAACCCTGCAATTCATAACCCGGTACACATACCCCAAAAAAAATACACAATACAAATCACGAACAACAAACAGTTAAATCAAATCAGTAATATTAATCTAAATACACAATAGAGCCTCTTTAATTCGATTGGGAGAACAAATATGTAACAGATTATGAAGTGGGTATATCTATAATGATAAAAATTATTGACAGTAAATAAAGTGTCCAGCTTTTTTTATACTAAAGTATCGGCACTTAATCAAGCGACCTTTTATTATTAACCGCTGTTTCCAGGCTTTATCGGCCCTTTTTGCTCTGTTATATGCTACAGACCTCCGCCGGCAGCTAATGTTGTCACCTCTGTTGGGGATAATACACGGTTATAGAGACGCACATCATCGATAAGACCATCATCGATACTGGGGTTGCCGTAGAATCTGGCGCTATTGAGGTCACACCTGCCGCCAAGGAAAATATCGGTCGTCGGATTCAGTGAAGCGCCTTTGATAGCGGGATTGGTAAGAATCGGACTTTCATCGATATATATCCTGGCTCCATCAATCGATGACACGGTAATGGTGTAGAGATGCCACGCACCATCTGCAAAAATTCCAGAGGTGACCCCATACCAACTCGTACTGTCACTAAGTACGATTCTCGTTCTCACTTCTTCCCCGCCGGTGCCTTCATCAGTTTCTGAGAAATATACATTTAGACTATTGCTTGTGCTGACGGTGCCGTGACTGAACATATACTGATATGCGCTTCCGGCAACGTCAGATATTTTGAACCAGAAGCTAAGACTAAATTCATCAAAGCCATTTGTATAATCGAAGTCCGGTACAAGAACATAATCATCTATCTCGTCAAAGCTAAGCGCCTGGCCAATTTTGCCGCTGGTATAGACAGCCCCATAAACCGCGCCGTCATTACCACCTGCGCTGTCATTTGCATCGTTCTCAAACTCCCACCATCCGAGAAGACTCGGGTCAACACCGGTATCCAGCCCGGTAGTGAAACTCCAAACCGTTCCAGTTGTTGTGGCAAAGCTATTGATTTCATCGATACGCCAATAATATGTGGTATTGTAACTCATTACTCCTGTGTCGAAAGCTGTAGCCGTCTGGTTGCCCTGGAAAGTGCCCGGACTGCTTGTACCGAAGTACACGCCGTGAGATGTTGCGTTTGCCCCTGCTGTCCAGCTAAGGTCTGAAGTTGCACCTACATCTGCTGTAGTATCAGCCGGACTCGGATTGCTTGCAGGACCCGGTGGTACTGCCTCTGTTTCGGTTGTGAAACTCCAGACGGTTCCGGTTGCAGTACCGTTGACATTGACCTCGTCAATGCGCCAGTAGTAGGTCGTACTGTAAGCCATTGTGCCGGTATCGAAAGTTGTTGCCGTCTGGTTGCCCCGGGAAGTGCCCGGGCTGGTTGTGCCGAAATATACATCATGGCTTGTTGCATCCGAGCCTGCTGTCCAGCTAAGGTCGGCAGTAATACTTACGTCTGTGGCACTATTGGCAGGGCCTGGATTGCTCGCCGCCCCCGGCAATGCTGCAGTTCCAGTTGTAAAGTTCCAGACTGCACCGATTGTTGTGCCTGCGGAATTGACGTTATCTATACGCCAATAATAAGTCGTATAAGCTGCCAGTGTGCCGGGCTCGAATGTTGTTGCTGTTTGATTACCCTTGAAAGCGGCACCTGCCTCTTGTCTCCAGTCAGATGCTATGAACGCGCAGTCGACAAAATTCACATTGTTATTACCATTTAGATCTGCCGACGGATATAAACCCTCCGGGTCTTGTAGCCACTGCTGGGAGAGTATCTGTACATCGTCCCAATCGACTATGCCGTTGCCGTTCACATCACCAGCCGACCGCATGGCATTGGTTACTTCATTAAGGCTCGCACCGAAGTACACATCGTATGACGTAGCTCCGGAACCGGCTGCCCAGCTTAAATCCACATAGACGCTTATACCTGTATCGTTGTCATCCGGATTGGGGCCGCTCGCAGCACCTGGCGGTGATGGGGCCGGTTCCCAGTCACAGCCAATAACTTCACTGCCGGTAATATATGCGCCCATATTGATTGGTTCGGTGGTATTCAGGTCGCCGTCATAATCCTGCCTGTCAACTCCTGCATTTATGCAGGGCGAACCAGCTTGTAAATGATAATCACCACCGCTGACCAGACAGGGGTCGGCAACAATAGAAGCCATGTCGAAGCCCCAGGCACTCTGCCACTCGGCGAGGGTATAGTAATTAAGTGAGGGCAATTTTTCGCGATAGGCAATCTTACTACAGTTGTAAAAGCAGTTGTAATTAGAATATTCTATCAGGGTTGTGAACGGCTCTGCCGTGGGATAACCACTCCACCGAATAGCGATACCATCGGTTCCCACCAGAATATTGTTCCACAGTTGTGTATCTATATTTGTGATTTTGCTTGCGCCGAGAAATATGTCACAATCGACAGCAGTATTGTTGTAAATAATAAATCGATAGGCCATATGGCTAAGGGAAAAAGCGCTGTTGCAGTTGACGGCTATATTCTGGTAGTATGTGTTGTCCTCCGTGGGGCGCGTTTCATCAGTTGATGCCATTCCTAAAAATCCCGCCGTTGCATTCAGGGCAAGATTGTATCGCCAGATGTTGTGATCCATACTGCCGCCTTTCTGGCCGAAGGCATTATAAACGATTCCGTTACTCGCATCTGCCGTGTTTGACTGAAGTATATTATAATCGGAATCCCCGAAGACCATTATGCAGGCCGTATTGTGACCGTTGTTGCCGGAATCAGTCATACTATGAACGTAGTTATTTTCTATCGTACAGTAATCGGCGCCATGGGTTGCTATCCCCCAGTTCAAACTTGGGTCGCTGTCAGGACATCTGCCGTAGACAAGTTCGCAGTTTCTCACGGTGCAGTGGTCGCAGCCGTCGTAGCCCAGGACAAGACCGCCTTCGATTTTGAAACCGTCGATGATAATGTATTGAGAGCCCCAGCTCAGCCCCCAGGCGTAATCACTTCTGCTGCCGGGCAAACTGTCTGAACGGACGACAGCAGCGTGTTGCGGCATGGAAATGAAGGTAATAGGATTTGCCGCGGTTCCGTAGTTAGTTGGTTTGAATTTTCTTTCAAACGTGTTTACGGTGTCAATGTACACGCCTGCTTTTACGTAGACGGTGTCCCCGGCAACCACCGTTTGGGTGGCCTTAAGCAGCGTCTCCCACGGCAGGGCCTCCGTGCCGGGGTTCG
>Ga0272442_10003839_pt1 | contig 20869 bp, 18 predicted proteins | sample SSMForm2O_FD_200262 | JGI IMG/M metagenome (GOLD analysis project Ga0272442, IMG submission 200262) | Marine sediment archaeal communities from Little Sippewissett salt marsh, Falmouth, MA, United States - SSM-Form-2O | ecosystem: Environmental > Aquatic > Marine > Wetlands > Sediment ... | reverse complement strand
TTACGGTGTGGAGATAAAACTCTATTCCCTCAGGCTGGATCTGAAAGATACCCTGCAGGTTCCGGGTGTGGAGAACCTCTACATGGTTGGAGATGGAGCGGGTGTAAGCCGCGGGATCGTTCAGGCAGCTGCCAGCGGCCTGGTCGCCGCTCAGGCTATAATGGGTTCCATGGAGTAGAAACGGAAATTCCCCCGGGGAAATTCTTTTCCTGGAAAAACCTGATCTAATGGAAGACCTGTCGAAAAGCTCTCGGCAGGTCTTCCTGTTTTCTTCTGATTCTAATGCCGATAGGATTAAGCATAAATTAACTTATTCTTGTTAACAGTTTAGGGTAAAGAATAGTTAATTTATAAATAATCTTAAATTCGGAATAGAATGGTTCTTAAGGCCCAAGTTAAATGGGATTTCTGGTACGGAGACAACCCTGAAATCCAAGTATAATTGCAACAATTGGGAAATATCGCTCATGCTCAAGAGTGGACTGACGAATTAAGGCTTAACTATAATTTAATCTTAGTATCAGTTTCTATTCAATTTAGTTTCTTCCAATTTCAAACTTATCTTATTTACGGAGGTCGATAGTAATGAAGCGGTGGAGTATTGTTTTCCTTTCCCTGTGTATGGTTTTATTTTCCCTGGGTGCGGCCTGTGCGGAAACTTTGACTGTTGGCGGGAACCATGATATGGGTGACCAGTTGAAAGTGGATGTACACGATGATGGGACTCTTTATGCTTACTTGTGGCAGAAGAACCCCTATAATGACACATATGATTTTCTTTCCCAGTATTGTGGCTATTTTTATGACTATCTGTTCCTGGATTATGGTACGGCAAGCCAGGACTTTTATACTAACAATACCTGGGACAATAATGATGGCCGTTACCCCCTTACCACTGTTTCCCAAGATATGGTTGGCGAAAATGAGGTTCAAACCATCTTTTCCCTTGATGATTCCGGTGTTCAGATAACCAGGACCATCTCATATGAAACAGGTAAACTTTATTACCGCAAGGAATGGCAGGTAACCAACAACGGCGACAGGGCTTATTCGAACCTTCGCTTCCTTCATGGAGGGGATACCTATTTCTCCTATTATGATTCCTCGGAGGGCCACTGGGATCCCACTCTCCGAATGGTGTTCCTCACCAATAATGCAAACCAGGTGGCAGGGATCATGGGTATGTATGGCGCCCTCTCCAGTCCTGCAGACCATTACTGCGAAGACCAGTACTATACGAACTACAATTACATGAAATCAGGCCAGCTTCCTGACAGCGTGGTGGGTTCTTACCATGATGCGGGATATTCCCTCCAGTGGAACCATGACTCCCTTGAGCCAGGTGAAACCTGGACCATCGTTGCCTTTGAGAAATGGACCGAAGCCGGGGACCTCCAGGTATTCGCGCCCGCGGACCAGGAATGCGAGGCCGGGGAGACCCTGTACTACGATTTCGTGATCCAGAATTACTATTCCTCGAACATGGAGGTAAGCCTGGACCTGGTGTCTGAACATGACTGGGATGTCAGCTTCGACATATACCTTCCGGAGGGAGATCTTGCCTCTTCCGCGACAGGCACAGCCACTCTCCCCACCGGTGGTGCCCTTGTGGTGAATGCCCAGGTTACAGTGCCGGCCGTGGTGGCTGGTGGGACAGAAGACGATCTCACCCTCACGGCAACTGCCGTTACCTCACCCGATATAACCAATTCCGATTCAGCTACTTCCATTGTTCTTACTCTTGGTGATGACGATGATGATGACTCGGATAAAGTCGGCGATGGAAGCGGTTGTAACGTGGGAACCTTCAGCTCCGGACTGTTGTTGCTTGTTGCACCGCTGTTCTTCTTCATGAAGAGAAACAGTTAATTATCACCATTGAAATAACAGTGGGAGGGGAAACCCTCCCACTGTTTGTTATCAATTCCCTTCCATGCCCGGTTACTAATATCCCCTTTTATTTAGATTCAAAAAAGAATATTTTCATAAATAAAGCATTGACACTAATGATATAAAAACATTAATGGTAGAATGGAGTACTGAAAACTTCCTGCCTGAATAGAACCTCCGGGTATTATTGTTGTGTTGATGTAAAGTGGCGAATTTACCTCTGAAGCCTTCAGGTTTTAGTTTTTGACAGCAGATCGAGGGTGACCATAATAGGATTACTCAGCAAAAAAACCTTTCCCATTCAATATAAGATCATGTTCCTTATAATAACTATCCTTGTCCTGACCCTTGTTGTGGCGGCCATAATAGTTGAAAGAGGAACTGTCCCACGTTTCGAAAAAGAGTTGGCCCAATATGCCAGAGATATAGCTTATACGGTTTCCGAAATTCCCGAGATTAAAAAATTTATCGACTGGCCAGAAGGGGAACAGATAACACACCCGATTGTTGAAAGCATAATGAAAAGGACTGATGTCCGCTATATTCTCACCATAGGCGGAGCAGATGCCGAACCTGTCATAGAAGGTTTTCCATATTCTACTTTCCCTGAAGTTACCACCCTGGGCCCAACCTTGAGGGCTTATGTTCCTGTCATGCGTGAAGGAAAGAAAGTCGGGGCTATAGCGGTTTATCTGTGGACCCATGATGTGAATATCCTTATATGGAGTCTAAGGAGAAAGATCATTCTCGCAGTGGTCTTTGGTTTGTTGATAGGGGTATTCTTTGCCCATAAACTTGCAAAGAATATAAAACAATCCATGTTCGGAATGGAACCCCATAAGATAGCCTCTCTTCTGCAGGAAAGGGAAGTGCTCCTTGAGTCGGTTAAGGAAGGTATCCTTGCCATAGATTATCTGGGTAAGATTCTTTTTATGAACCAGAATGCCAGGGATCTTCTGGATCTTTCTCCTGAAGAAAAGATAGAGGGAATGCCCGTGGATCAATATGTTCCCAATTCAAGGCTGAAAGAAGTTATTACCAGTGGTGAAGCGGAATATGACCAGGAGCAGTACATTGGAGACCACAGCATAATCACCAATAGGATTCCCATCAGGGTGGGAGATCAGGTGTATGCAGCTATCGCAAGCTTCAGGTCAGTAGATGAAATGCGGGACCTTGCAGAAGAATTGACAGGCGCAAGAAAGCTTGCTGAAGTCCTGAGGGTACAGAACGAGGCTTTGAGGGTCCAGAAGCATGAATTCCTGAACAAATTACATACCATTTCAGGATTGGTTCAGTTGGGAGATTACACGGATGCCTTAAACCTTATCCAGAATGAGTCCCACTTACACCAGGAAAGTATCCAGTTCGTAACCCAGGCTATCCAGAAACCTGCTGTTGCAGGGTTGATACTTGGAAAGATGGGTCGATGTCGGGAATTGGGGATCCAGTTCAAATTATCTGAGCAAAGCTGGCTCAAAGCTTCGTCAATGATAGACGATGAATCCCTGATAGTATGTATAGGCAATCTTATAGAAAATGCCATGGAAGCAGTCCTTTCGCGAAATTCAGATCCTAAGATGGTCCAGGTATTTATCCGGCAGACTGAGGAACTTCTTTCCATAGAGATCGAGGATAACGGCCCTGGTATTCCTGAAGAGCTGGTGGCAAGAATATTTCAGAAGGGATATACCTCCAAAAGGGGCGAAAAAAGAGGATATGGCCTTTTCCTCGTCAGCTCCATTGTTGAATCTTATGGCGGGAGCATAACGGTCGATAACAGGTTTGACAGGGGAACCGTCATAAGAATGATAATTCCGGAAGGTGATGGAAATGCCTGATCATGTATTAAAAGTGATGGTAGTTGAAGATGATCCCATGGTAGCAAATCTGCACAAGCGTTTTCTCTCTGTTATGGAAGGATTTTCGGTATCAGGAATTGCGCGAACTGGAACAGAAGCCCTTGAAATGCTGGCAAAATCCGAGGTAGACCTTGTCCTTCTGGATATTTTCATGCCGGGTATTGATGGCCTTGAATTATTACGCCAGATCCGGGAAAAACGCAAAGACGTGGATGTGATCATGATAACTGCGGCCCAAGAGGGGTCTGTAATTCAGGAGGCTTTTCGTTTGGGAGTATTCGATTACCTTTTGAAACCCTTTGAATTCACAAGGTTCAAGGAGACTCTTCAAAAATTGAAGGAGCATCAGGAGGGAATACATAGTAAACGATCCAGCCTCAATCAGGATCAGATCGACGAGGTGTTTTCAAGAAAAGTGAATTTTCACGAAGATCCTGAACTGTTACCTAAAGGCATACAAAAAGCTACTCTGGAGAGGATCCTTCAGCCTTTCAAATCCTCTGACAGGTCTCTGTCATTATATGAAGTTTCGGAGATTACAGGATTGTCAAGAGTCACTGTAAAAAGGTATGTACAGTTTCTTCTTCAATGCGGACGTCTAACAGAAGAAACCCACTATCAACAGGTGGGAAGACCTTTGAATAAATATCTGTTCATTGAATAAAGAGATATCAGGTCAACAATAATGGCCTTCGAACAGAGAGATTTCAAAAATTGCGCTTTCTCCTCATGAGGGAGGTGTACAGAATGGAAGAAAAAGTTCTCAGGGGCAAGATCAACCATTTTTTCTGGGTCGAAAAGATCAATTGAGCAATGGTTTCATTAAGACTTCTGGAAGAAGTTTTTGAAATTGCTCTCGATGATCAGGTTTTTGAAGCGGCTCATGGTATGAATGGTGCTGGAAGGTACGGGGGGCAATGTGGTCTTGTAGAGGGAATGATCATGTTCCTCGGAATATGGGCCAAGGCGAACAAACTTCCTTATGAGGAAACTCAGAAGCTTTGCAGGGAATACGCGGAACGTTTTTATGACAATTTTGGAAGTCTGACATGTGCCTCTCTCCGCCCGGAGGCAGAAAAGTCTGCTAGAGATCCGGAACATCCATGTGAAGAACTGAAGATTCAGGCTATCCAGATGGATATTCAATTCCTTTCAAGCACGAAGTAATATGAAGAAATATATCTTCTTATGATTCAAAGCGCCCCTTAAGGGGCGCTTTTTTAAATTCCTTTCTTACATATCATTTTCAAAATGTTCAAAATATTGCCAAATCCAAACAATAAAAATATGATTTGAACACTTCCATAGTTATTCATATTTAAACTTATCACATCAAATAAAAGTAAATGCTTCCGCATATCCAGATTATCTGTTTTTGAAAGGAGCTGATATATGTACCGTTGGTGATCACCAAGAGAGGTGTAGGTTGTTGTATTGGGATCAACAAATTTAATTCTTTTTCGAGGAGGTTTATTTTATGAAAAGTAATAAGTTTCTTTTTCTCGTTGCTGGTGTTCTTATCCTCGCTTTAGCCTTTTCCTTTACTCTTGTTTCAACTCCTGCAGAAGCGAAGACCATTAAGCTTCGTATTGCCCACGAAATGCCTGAGAATCACCCATATCATCTCGGAACCTTGAAGTTCGGGGAGATCCTCAAGGAAAAAACTGATGGCCGTATAGAGGTTGTCGTCTATCCGAGCGGTCAGTTGGGCAAACAGAAACAGCTGGCAGAGATGGTCGCAGCTAACCAGCTTGATGGTTGCCTGGTCTGGCAGGGAATTCTCGAAGGCTACGATCCTAATGTAGGTGTTATCTGTCTTCCTTTCATTTTCGATAACTGGGAACATACATGGGAGGTCATCGACGGAGAGATCGGGCAGAAGGTTCTGAAGCCCGTAGAGGAGAAAGGGATCAAGGTAGTTACGGTCTTCAACAACGGTCTTTACAATATCGTCTCCCGTGTTCCCGTCAAGAATCCGGAAGACATGAAGGGTGTCAAGCTGAGAGTTCAGCCTTCGGCGGTATTTGTTGAAACAGGTGAAATGCTTGGCGCAGTGGTAACACCCATGGCATTCGGTGAGGTTTACTCTGCTCTTCAGCTTGGAGCAGTTGATGCAGAGATACAGGGTCCCATCAATGTACGTAAGAGCAAGCATTTCGAGGTTGCCAAGTACACCTGTGCCAATAATATGGCTTTCCTCCTCGAACCCTTACTTATGAGTGCAAAGAAATTCTATTCCCTCTCAGAAGAGGATCAGAAGGCACTACTTGAAGCTGCACACGAAGCAGCCGTCTGGCAGAGGCAGAATGCAGAAGAGGCTGATGTTGTGGATACCAAGTTCCTTAAGGAAAATGGTATGGAGTACTATTACCCGGATATCGAACTCTGGAAAGCAGCCATGATGCCTATGTATGACAAGCATCCTGAGTGGAAGGAAACAATAGATCAGATCAAGGCGCTATCCAAGAAATAAGAACTTTATTCTGATACTCCCGGTGCGGTCGCAACAGGGGGTTCCCTGTTCCGACCGCACCCCTTGAGCTGGAGGTGTTTTTTTGGAAACAGTAAGAAGACTTGACGAAGTACTCATGAAGGTCGTTGACCTTCTTATTATCACCCTGATGTTTTCTCTTGTAGCTATGGTTTTTTTCCAGGTAGTGAACAGGTTTATTCTTCATATCCCGGCTGCATGGACTGAAGAAATGGCGCGATACAATTTTGTCTGGGTTTCTCTTTATGGTTCAGTAAAGGCATTAAAAATGAAGGCTCACCTGTCAGTCGATATCCTGGTGGAAACCATGAAGTCAGAGAGGAAAAAGAAGATCATGAACCTGGGGGCTGGAGCTCTGATCATTGTGTTTGCTCTTATTTTGACCGTGACGGGTTTCCACTACATGATCGGCAATTTTGGTGTGGATTGCGAGTTTGGCCCTTTCCCCCTGGCAGTAATTTATTCAGCAGTGCCTATTACAGGAATTTTGCTGATCCTGATAAGTGTTGAACAGATGACGGAACAGCTTGTTGCGTTGAGAGGTGATTGGTGATGGAGATTGCCCTTTTTGCCATAGTTTTCTTTGTAATGCTTTTCATGAATATACCCATTGCCATGAGCATGTGTCTTTCTTCTGTCTTCTATCTTCTGCTTACAGGGGATATGTTCATGATATCCATCACGGCTCCCCGTTTTTTTGCAGGGATGAATTCTTTTTCCATGCTGGCCATACCCCTGTTCATATTGTCAGGAGACCTGCTGTGTTCAGGAAAGGCATCAAGATTGCTGATCGATATGGCGAACAGCATGGTGGGCCATTTCAGGGGCGGTCTTTCAAGCGTTACGACAGTGGCATGTATGTTCTTTGGAGCAGTATCCGGCTCAGGTGCAGCCACTGCTTCTGCTATTGGCTCGGTTGTAGCTCCTGAATCTGAGCGGTCAGGATATGATAAAAGTTTTATTGCAGGCATCATAGCTTCCGCGGGACCTTTGGGTATCCTTATTCCTCCAAGTATTCCCATGGTTGTCTATGGAGCAGCAACGGATACATCGATTGGTGCTCTTCTGCTCTCTGGGATCGGGCCGGGAGTTCTCTTTGGCCTTATGATCATTGCTTATGGTTACTGGGTTTCCTCAAAGCGGAACTATGGGGGAGTATCAAGTTTTGAATGGAGCCATGTACTGACGAGTTCAAGGAAGGCCTTCTGGGCTCTCCTTACGCCGGTAATAATCGTTGGAGGAATATATTCAGGGATCTTTACGCCTACGGAAGCTGCAGCTGTTGCAGCAGTCTATAGCATGATAGTAGGGCTGTTTATCTATAGAACACTGAGATTCAGGGACCTTCCTGCCATATTTCTGAAAAGCGCAGTTTCTTCCGCAGCGATCATGTTTGTTGTAGGCGGTGTTGTGCTCTTTGGCTGGGTTTTGGTAAGGGAGCAGATCCCCCAGAACCTGACAAAGATGATCCTTGCGAATGTCTCAAGTCCTATCGTTTTCCTTCTGATAGCGGATGCAGTGATACTTGTTGCGGGAATGCTCATGGATCCTTCTCCTGCCATCATCCTTTTTGCTCCGTTGCTTTTACCTGCAGCTCATGCTTTTAATATTGATCCGATATATTTTGGAGCTTTAATGGTAACGAACCTGGCTATAGGGCTGGTGACTCCACCAGTGGCATTGACGCTGTATGTGTCTTCTCGAATATGTGAAGTGTCCATGACGAAGCTCATTAAGCAGGTTGTACCGATCATTTGTATGCTGGTGGTAGGGCTTTTACTATTAACCTTTATCCCCCAGATCGCAATGTTTATCCCCACATTGCTGATGTAGAGATCAGGCCGCAATTTTCAATGTTCCTGAACAGAGAGACTGATCGAGGTGTTTGGGGATTTTACCTCAGAAGGTAGATCTTCATCCTTGACAAATGAAACTCGTTGTTTAGCCTATATATGTCCACTTAGTAGACAAGTAGACATATATAGGCAAGAGGTGATTGAATGTCCAGAATAAGAAATCGTCGTTTATCAGAAAAGGTTGCAGAAGAGATAACTGCAATTATTACAAACAGAGGTCTGAATCCAGGAGATCTTCTACCTTCGGAAGGCGAGCTTGCAGTAGAGCTTGGAGTCAGCAGGACAACGGTAAGAGAGGCCTTGCGCATCCTCGAACTTGGCGGACTTATCCAGACACGACAGGGTAAGGGGAGCACGGTTACTATGCCTAACATGCGATTTCTTCAGGCAACCATTGTAAAGATCGTAAATGACCAGTCTTCTGAATTTGGTTACCTGATGGAGGCGCGTGAGATCCTTGAGCCAGCTGCTGCGAAAATGGCAGCTGTCCAGGCAACACCTGAACAGATAAACAGGATCAAGGATTGTTTTAACAATGCCAGGGAAAAAATTCAGGAAGGAAGCTATAGTGTGGAATATTCCATCGCTTTTCACCACGAGATCGTGAATTCTATCGAGAATTCCCTTCTTTCCTCTTTAACAAAACTTGTGATAAGCCTGATCGAAAAAAGCACTCATTTGACCTTTAATATGCCTGAGCGCCCGGCAGCATCTCTATCGGAACACGAGGAGATCCTTAAAGCCATTATCAAAAGAGATCCATTGGAAGCTGAACGTGCCATGCGTCTTCACCTTTTACAGGTGAAAAAGAATTTGCAGGTCGTACTGGAAGGAGATAGGGGCACAGATTCATAAAGGTGTCTGAAATCAATATAAGGGAGGGTTTATGTTGTCTAAGTATCAGGACTTGTATGGTCATGTTTATGACATGATCTACCGTTCGACCACAAGCATCTCACCTGACGTGAAAGAATTGATGGAAAATGCTGTGGAGAATGAAAGCAATGCTACTGCGAAAAGTATGATGCAGGCCATGCTTGATGATGCAAGAATGGCGGGAGAAAAGGTGAAACCTGTTTGTCAGTCTCCGGGTTTTCCAACAGTGTATGTAAGTTTTGGGGATAACTCTGTTCCTGGTGAGGACCTTAAAAAGATCTGGGCAGAAGCTTTGATAGAAGGAACAAAAAACAGCCTTCTTCGTCCCAGCATGGTTCATACTCTTACTAGGAAAAATCCTGGGGACAACTCAGGAATTGGTGTTCCCAACTTTGAGTTCGATTACGTCCCAGGGCAGGAATATCTGGAAATGTTCCTCAGCTTCAAGGGATGTGGTGCAGAACTTGCCAATGCAATGCAGATATTCACAGTTGCCAAACTTGAAAAAGGAAATGATTACGCGGGATTGAAAAGATGGGTCCTCGATGCTGTTATCAAGGGAGGAGGCAAACCTTGCCCTCCGGGAGGAATTGGAATAGGGCTGGGTGGCCAGATGGATGTGGCCTGTAAACTTGCGAGGAAAGCAATCAGTACCCGGAGATGGGATGATGTTAATCCTGACCCCATGTACGGAGATCTGGAGAAGGAATTATTAGAGAACATTAACAGCCTTGGTATTGGGGCTGCAGGTACAGGCGGAGACACAACTCTTCTTGCTGTGAAGATCAACGCTGTTTCTACTCATACGGCAATCGCACCCGCTGCGATCTCTTTCCACTGTTGGGCAGCCAGAAGGACCGGCATCAGGCTTTATCCTGATGGGAAGAAAGAAACTATCCTTTAGGAGGTGAATAAAATGGCCGAAAAACTACTGAGTATCCCTTTAAACGAGGATGAGATCAGAGATCTTGAAGTAGGTGATGTAGTCTACCTGAAGGGTCCTATATTCACTTCCAGGGATATGGGACATTTCACGATCAAACAGAACCTTGAAGAAGGAAAAGAGCTTCCTGTTGATTTTAATGGGTCAGCGGTATTCCATGCAGGGCCTGTCGTCAAGAAAAGGGAAGACGGAAAGTATGATCTTGTAGTAATTGGACCCACCACGAGTATAAGGATGGAACCATATTACAGGATGATGGCCGATCTCGGTGTTCGTGCGATCATTGGCAAAGGTGGTCTGGCCGAGGATAGCCTTAAACAGTTCCAGGAAAGCGGACAGGTATACCTCCAGGCTGCACCTGGTTGTGCGGTAGTCCTGGCTGATGGCATCGCCAATATTGAGGAAGTGTTCTGGCTTGAACTTGGGGTTCCCGAAGCACTTTGGGTCCTTAATGCTACCAAATTCGGTCCCCTTGTGGTGGGCATGGACTCCCATGGTGTCAGTGTCTATAAGGATCTCAAAGAAAAAGCAGAGAAAAGAAACAAGGAGCTTTACGGGTAAAACGTAATAGGATCACCGCAAAGAATAATCTTTCAAAAGGAGGCTTCAAGTGGTTATGGAATACCGTATTGAAAAAGATTCACTTGGTGAGGTAAAGGTCCCGGCTGATAAATTATATGGTGCCCAGTCCCAGCGCAGCATTGATAATTTCCCCATCGGTATTGAAAAAATGCCGAAAGAGGTAATTGAAGCTTTTGCAGTTCTCAAAAAAGCGGCAGCCCTGGCTAATAACAAGCTTGGTGTTCTTGATGATGTAAGAGCTAAGGCTATTACGCAGGCAGCAGATGAAACCCTTGCGGGGAAACTTGATGGCAATTTCGGATTGGCTGTATGGCAGACGGGAAGCGGTACCCAATCTAACATGAACGTTAATGAAGTATTTGCCAACAGGGCAAATCAGATCCTTAACGATGCGGATAACAAAGTTCATCCAAATAATCATGTTAATAAATCCCAGAGCTCAAATGATACCTTCCCCACTGCCATGCATATTACTGCTGTAATGTTGCTTGAAGACAGTGTTCTCCCTGCTCTTCGTGTGTTCAAAAATACTCTTGCCAAGAAATCAGAACAGTATATGGATCTTGTCAAGACAGGCAGGACTCATCTTCAGGATGCAACTCCCCTGACGCTTGGTCAGGAGATCAGTGGCTGGGTCAGGATGCTTGAACGTTGTGAGGAAATGATCCTTTCAAGTCTGGATTATCTTAGAGACCTCGGACTCGGAGGAACAGCTACTGGAACAGGTCTGAATGCCGCAGTAGGATTTGACGTTGAAGTAGCCGCCCAGATAGCTGCTATTACAGGCAAGAACTTTAAAACTGCTCCCAATAAATTCCATTCATTGACCAGTAAAGACGAGCTTGTATTTGCTCATGGTGCCCTTAAGGCACTTGCTGCAGATCTTCTGAAGATCGTTAATGATATCAGATGGCTTGCCGCTGGACCAAGATGCAGCCTTGGAGAGCTTACCATTCCTGCGAACGAGCCTGGAAGTTCAATCATGCCCGGTAAGATCAACCCCACCCAGTGTGAAGCCGTATCCATGGTGGTAGCACAGGTTATGGGTAATGATGTAACTGTAGGTTTTGCCGCAAGTCAGGGAAACTTCGAGCTTAATGTCTATATGCCCGTGTTGATCTTCAATTTCATTCAGTCGGCCCGCCTTCTTGCTGATTGCATGACAGCTTTCAACGACAAATGTGCAGCCGGGCTTGAGGCCAATGTAGAAAGGATCAATAACCTTGTAAGTAATTCCCTGATGAACGTCACTGCCCTCAATCCTTACATTGGTTACGATAAGTCTGCCGAGATCGCCAAGAAGGCCCATAAGGATGGCTCCACGCTGAAAGCAGCTGCCATGGCTCTTGGATATCTTACAGAGGAAGAGTTTGACAAGTATATGGATCTCAAGTCCATGTGTGCTCCAAAGACTGTCAAAGTTAAATAACATCCAAATTCTCTTTGAAAAAATAAAGGAGGCTAACTTTAATGCCAAGCAAAGAAGAACTTCTGGCAAAAGCAAAAAAACCAGCTGAAGATGCAATGAAGCTCCACCCCTTTTACAAGGGGAAAATGCAGACCGCCCCTAAATGTTGCGTGAGGGATGTAAAGGATTTTGCCATCTGGTATACACCTGGTGTAGCTGCACCCTGCAAGGCCATAAAGGAAGACAAAGAACTTTCCTATGAATACACGAACAGGGCTAACATGGTAGCCGTGGTAAGCGACGGAACCAGGGTCCTGGGCCTTGGAGATATTGGTCCTGAAGCAGGGATGCCTGTAATGGAAGGTAAGGCACTGCTTTTCAAGTATCTTGGTGGTGTAGACGCTGTAGCAATTTGCCTTGATACTAAAGATCCTGACAAGATCATTGAAACAGTAAGGCTTCTTGCACCCAGTTTCGGAGGCATCAACCTGGAAGATATTTCTCAGCCCAAGTGTTTCTATGTCCTGGACGAGCTCCGGAAGGAATGCAAGATCCCCGTATGGCATGATGATCAGCAGGGGACTGCAGCAGTAAACCTGGCAGGTCTTTACAGCGGTCTGAAGATCGTTGGGAAAAAGATCGATGAAGTGAAGGTCCGTTTCTTCGGATCAGGTGCAGCCAGCATAGCAACTGCCAGGATCCTCATCAGCGCAGGAGTCAAACCTGAGAACGTGATAATGGCAGACAGCAAAGGGACTCTCCACAAGGGAAGAACTGACCTTAAAGAAAAATTTGCAGTGAAATGGCATTTTGCCCAGACTACCAATCCTGACTGCATCGAGGGAGGCCCCGAAGTCCTTTTTAAGGATGCAGATGTGGTTTACTGTTACAGCAAGCCAGGTCCGGATGTAGTCAAAAAAGAATGGGTATCAAGCATGGCAAAAGATGCCATCCTCTTTGCCTGTGCAAACCCGATTCCGGAGATCTGGCCCTGGGATGCCAAAGAAGCCGGAGCAAGGATAGTTGCTACCGGAAGATCTGATTTCCCGAACCAGGTCAACAATTCTCTTGGTTTCCCCGGTATTTTCCGTGGGACCCTCGATGTTCAGGCCACTACCATTACTGATGAGATGTGCATAGCAGCAGCTCAGACACTATCTGATTGTGCCGAGAAGAAAGGCCTTTCCGAAGAGTATCTCATTCCTACCATGGATGAAGCCTGGGTATACCCGGAAGTTGCCACAGCCGTGGGTATGAAAGCAATTGAACAAGGGGTTGCAAGGAAAACCATGTCCAGGGAGGAACTTCTTAAGATAGCCACTGAAAAGATCCAGTATGCACAGAATATGACTGCATGTCTTACTGAGAAGGAATTCATCAAACTGCCGTAGTCATAAGGATCAATTTTTACCTTTCTGACCAGTGGCTGCAGGATTTCTGCAGCCACTGGCTTCTTCCCTTTGTTATTGAGAAAAGAGGTATGTTTTTTTCAGAGCAGAATGTAACCTTCGATAAGAGTCATAAACAAAAGGATGTAATTTTCTCTTTTATGGAGGGCCGCCTTGGAATATTTCTTGAGCCTTGGACAGAATGATATCTTTATTCCCAGCCTCGCGGTAATATCCGGATTGCTCCTGGGACGAATAAAGATAAAGGGGATAAATCTCGGGACTTCCGGGACACTTTTTACGGGTCTTTTATTCGGTTTGATGGGTTTTGGGGTACCCGATTCGTACTTTTCCTGGAACCTGGTCATTTTTGTAGTAGCAGTTGGACTTCTTGCTTCTGAAGATGCCCTTGAAGTGGTAAAAAGATTCGGTTTTAAATTCATCGCTCTTGGAATAGTAGCCACCTCAGTCGGGGCGATAGTAACTCTTCTTCTCGTAAAATTCCTTTCAAATTCATCCATGGACCCTTTGCTCCTTGCGGGTGCTTATACTGGGGCCTTAACGAGCTCTCCCGGGCTTGGCGCGGCGCTGGAAGCTACCAATGCAAGCCCCATGGTCACCATTGGGTATACCCTTACCTATCCTTTTGGTGTAGTGGCAGTGGTCCTTTTCGTCCAGGTAGCCGCTTCCATTTTCCATATTGATGTTGAAAAAGAAAGGCAGGAACTTCATTCATTCCTTGCCAAACACAAAACATCATCAGATAACAGGGAAAGATCTGTTCCATTTTCAGTGGTTTCTTTTGTCTTATGCATGGTACTGGGTATCATGTTAGGGAAAGTTTCTTTTCCTCTCCCTAACGTAGGCCACTTTTCCCTGGGGACTACCGGTGGGGCTTTGATTGTCTCCCTGGTATTGGGTTCGCTGGGCAGAATAGGGCCTTTCCCGATGCGCATGGACACAGGAACATTAGTTGCTTTCCGTTCCATTTCCCTTGCCTATTTCCTGGCGACAGTGGGCCTTATGGCTGGCCCTCGAGTAGCTGCCACCTTTGCAGACTTTGGAATTGTCCTTATATGTATTGGCTTTTTCGCTGCCCTTATTTCTGAACTTATTACTTTTGCTGTGGGCAGATATCTTTTGAAACTGAACTGGGTTCTTCTGGCAGGCACCATCTGTGGTGCCATGACAAGCACTCCAGGATTGGGAGCAGCCATAGAGGCTACCGGAAGTGAAGAGAGCGGAGCTGGCTATGGGGCCACCTATCCGGTAGCGTTATTGTGTATGGTGATCTTTACCAAATTGATAATTCGCCTGTTTCACTAATTTATAAATATTCAAATTGATCATGCTTCGCATTAGGGTTACAGGAGGTAGTGAGAATGTTAGATTATGAAGTTCTTGTAATAGGTTCAGGAGGCGCAGGTTTGATATCTGCTCTTTCTGCTGTGAAAGAAGGAGTAAAAGTTGCAGTTTTAAGCAAAACTCCTGTAGGAACTGCTTCCTGTACGGCTTATTCAAGTGGGTTCTTTACTCTTCCGTATCAGGATATGAGTTTTCAACAATATCTGGAAAAAACAATGATGGTCGGAAGAAATATAAACCGAAAAAGCCTCGTTGAAACCCTCGGGAAAGAAGCCTATACGTCTCTTAAGGAATTACGATCCTGGGGGATCACGATAAGGTTCCTTAAAGATGGTCATGCTACAGTCAGAGATTCCTCAGCTACCCCCATTGTAAGTGGTGGGGGACTGGTTTCAGAGCTGAAAAACCTTGCGAAGGAAAAGGGAGTTTCCTTTGTTGAGGATGTATTTGTAACACGCATTTTGGAAAAGAATAATCGAGCCTATGGCGTCGAATATTGGAACTGGAAAAAAGGGACTTGCCAACAACTTTTCTCCAAGGCAGTTATTCTTGCAACCGGAGGAGCGGGTCAGATCTTCAGGAGAACTGATAATCCTTCCAGGATAACTGGAGATGGTTATGCCCTTGCCCTTAAGAGCGGGTTGTCCCTGGTGGATATGGAATTTATCCAGTTCTACCCTCTTGGTTTTGATGAGCCCCGGTTTCCCAGTTGGATGATCCGTTTGCCCATAATTGATATTGCAAGGATCACCGATAAAAAGGGCAATGAATTTCTCCAGGACAAGATGAAGGAATGGAAGATCAATTCTGGGAAAGAGATCAGTTTGTACGCAAGGGATCGCACAGCAAGGCTTATCCAGGAAAACATCGCTCAAGGGAAAGAAGTTTTCTTGCATCTTGAAGATATTCCCGAGGATAAATGGAGCGAATGGGACTTGAGGAAGATTTCATCCTGTTTCCCCGAAGGATTGAAACCCTGGAATTATGGGCCCGTGCATGTAAGTCCACTGGAGCATTATTTCTGCGGAGGAATTCGGATAGATGAAAGATCTTCTACCTCAATGGAAGGGCTCTATGCTTGTGGTGAAGTGACAGGAGGAGTGGATGGTGCAAGCCGTGTTGGCGGTAATGCCCTTTCAAATATGGTCCGTTTTGCACTCAGGGCTGGAAAAGAATCGGCTATACTTTCTACCAGCTCTTCACCTGAACCTTTGACTTCTTCAGAGCATGTTGAGGCAAACAACTCGTCCTTCCATGAGGGGGGAATAGATCCTTCCGAAGTAAGAAAGGAAATCCAGACCTTGAACCACAAATACCTTGGCCCCTTAAGAAACGAACAAGGCTTAAGGGATCTTCTTGCTAAGCTTGAAGACATATATGGTTCCATTCCTGAATTGAGAAAAGGTAGACCCTACGATCAATTAGTTGCCCTTGAAATAGAAAGTCTGATCCTTTCTTCCCTTGCAGTAGCGACTTCAGCAATTAGTAGAAAAGAAAGCAGGGGAGTCCATTACAGAACGGATTACCCGTCAGAATTACCATGTTTTGAAAGATCACAATCTGTCGAAATGAAAGAAGAGGTCTTGAAAACTTCTTTTGAGTAGTATTCCGGCTGAGACCTCTTTCGTAGAAAACAACATAAAGGAGTGTTTGGGATGAGTAATACGAATAAAGGAATAAGCAGACAATGCGCCGATTTTGTCAGGACTCTTTCTTTCACTGATCTTGATCAGGATACGCTGTCTGTGACTAAAAAATGTATTATCGACTGGCTTGGATGTGTCCTTGGCGGATCTTCTACTTCTGCAGCAGGGATCATTGAAGGAGTTGTCAGCGATATGGGGGGGAAGAAGCAATCCACCCTTATCGGGGATTTCGAACGCGCAACAGCACTCCAGGCTTCAATGGTTAATGCCTATAATTGCCATATTCTTGAAATGGATGATGTTCATAAAAGCTCCATCGTTCACCCGGCAGCACCGGTAATATCATCTGCCTTCGCCCTGGGGGAATATCTTGGAAGCTCAGGGAAGGAACTTATAGAAGCTATCGTAGCTGGTTATGATGTGATGATCAGAATAGGCGAGGCAGTTACCCCTTCCCATTACACCATATGGCACTCCACTGCCACTTGTGGGACCTTCGGGGCAGCTGCTGCCACAGCAAAGCTCCTTGGCCTGGATGAGATGCAGACCCTTTATTCCATTGGCAATGCCGGTTCCCAGGCAGCGGGCTTGTGGGAGTTCGCATCGGACAAGGCCATGACAAAGTATCTGCATTGTGGGAAGGCAGCTTACAACGGTTTTCTGTCTTCTCTGATGTCAAAGAGAGGTTTTACTGGAGCCACCAGGATCCTTGAGGGGGATAGGGGCTTTTTCAGGGCCTATTCAAAAGAGAAGGATTTTGACAAAAGTTTCGAAGATATGGGAGACAATTACAGGATCAATCAAACAGTCTACAAGCCCTATGCCTCATGTCGTCATACCCATGGTCCTATCAACGGGATACTGGAACTTATGGCGCGATATGGTCTTTCATATGCAGATATTGATAGTGTCACTGTAGAGACCTACGATACTGTCTTGAAACTTGCCGGGAATACGGATTTTTCAACTCCTCCGGCTGCGAGATTCAGTATTTCCTATTGTCTGGCCTGTGCTTTGATCTTCGGGAAAGTAGGGGTTGGTCAGTTTCATGAAGATGTTTTGAAGGATCCCCGTATTCCAGAGATTATTTCCAGGATAAATGTCGAAGCTACCGAGGAAATGAACTCCATGTATCCGACCAAATGGGCTTCCAAAGTGTTACTTCAGACCAGGGGAGGAGAAAATTACAGCACCTTTGTGGAATATCCAAAGGGAGATCCTGAAAATACCATGTCGGATCAAGAAATAGAGGAGAAATATTTCTCATTGTCATCATTGAAAATATCTCGATCCAGAGCTCTTGAACTCTTGAATAGATGCAGAAATATTGAAACCTTTAATGACCTTTCGAATTTCTTTGAGGGAATCTGAGGGAGAAGTAAGGAAATGAAAATTACCGTACTGGTAGAAAATTATTCCAAGTATCCGAACATACTGGCTGAATATGGACTGAGTGTCCATATCCGTGACGGAGAAAAGCAGGTTCTTCTTGATACGGGTCAGGGTCATGCCCTGATCTACAATAGTGCAGTATTGGGGATCTCGCTAAAGGAAATAGACCATTTAGTATTAAGTCATGGCCATTATGACCACACAGGTGGAATATCGGATTTTCTTTTAAACGCGCGAAGTATCCCGATCTGGGCTCATCCAGAGATAAATTGCGGGCATACGAAACTGAGAGAAGGGAAACCCTTCTTTAACGGTTGCTATCTGGATTCCAAGGCTGCTGGAATATCTTCTGTTAGAGGTGTTACACAGATAACTGAAAATATCTGGGCTGTAGAGATCCCTATGGAAAAACGAGAAGCGGAGTTTGTTAATCAGGTCCCCTATCTTGTGGTACCAGGAGAAGAAGGCTGGATCCCAGATCCCTTTACAGATGACATATCCCTGGCAGTTAAGGGCAAACATGGTCTCAGCGTCATTCTGGGCTGTTCTCATGCCGGGGTTGTTAACATTCTCCAGGAAATCGCATGTCAATTTAATACGGAAGAGTTTTATTGTGTTCTTGGCGGGATGCATTTGGGAGTGCGCTCTCCTGAATATACCGATAAGATAATTTCTGAATTACTGACAAGGTTCAGGGTCCAAAAATGGAGACCCTGTCACTGTACAGGTCTGGATGCCCTGGTTTCCTTTGCCCGGAAAACTGAAGACGTATCCTGGGCTGGGGCAGGAAGTGTGATAGAGCTTTAGGAGGTTTGCAAGGTTGGGCAGCTTTGCTCGATTGGAAATTAATACAGTTCCCCCTCCATAAAGGCCCTTGCCGGAAAACGAGGGTCTTTTCTTATCGGATTGTGGCACTAAATTGAATAGGGTTACCCTTTCTCTATTAAAAAAGGAGTATTACAATGAAATGATCAAGAGAGCGTTTTTCTTTGAGAGAAAGCATTTCTAATAAATGACTATGGTGGAGTGGCGATGAAAAAACTTGTTTCCATGATTGTGATTGTTATGCTGATTTTGACATTTGTTTCCATTGATCAGAAAGCCTGGGGAAAAGAAGAACTTGAAATGCGTCTTGCCCATGTAATGTCTACCTCTCATCCGTATCACCTTGGGGCGACAAAATTCAAGGAAATTGTTGAGGAAAAAACAGGGGGAAGGATAAAGATCAGCATTTTTCCCGGAGGGCAATTGGGGAGGCAGAGAGATCTTGCTGAGATGGTCTCTGCCGGTCAGATAGACTTTTGTCTTGTATGGCCAGGTGTCCTGGAGAGTTACGAACCTGATATAGGAATAATATACTTTCCCTTCCTTTTCAGGGATAAGGAACACCTATTAAATGTTATCAATAGTGATATTGGAAAAGATCTGTTCTCTCCACTCGAAGAAAAAGGCCTTAAAGTCCTGACCGTTTTCTATAACGGAGAGTACAACATACTCTCAAAAGAGAGTCTGCGCTATCCCGAAGATATGAAAGGCCTCAAAATGCGTGTGCCTCCATCTCCTTTGTTCGTAGAAATGGGAAAACAGCTTGGTACTGTTGTAGTTACCACCGATTTTACAGAGGTTCCTTCAGCCTTCCAGACTGGAGGTATCGATGCTGAGATCCAGTCTTCCATAAATATCCGGGAAGGTCGGCATTATGAATTTGCTGGATACCTATGCAGGGTAAAATTAGCTTTTCTTGTGGAACCCCTTCTGATAAGCTTCAAGCGTTTCAAAATGCTGGATGGACAAGACCAGGAGATCATTGTTAGTGCTGCTGTGGAAGCAGCAAGATATGAAATTGACAAAACAGAAGAACGTGAATTTCTGGCTGATATCTTCCTCAGAAACAAGGGAGTGGAATATTTCACCCCTTACTACAAAAGCGAGTGGAAACAGGCTGTTTCCACTCTCTATAAGGATCATCCCGAATGGAATATTCTTTTTGAAAAGATCATTTCGCTGGAAGAGGCAGTTAAATAACCAGGAAAGTGTAATTTATAGTTTCCAGGGATTATTCTTGATCTTCTCTTCTCCTTCCAAAGGTCTTTCCTTTGGTTTTTTGCCCAGTTCTGATCGAACATAAGGACAGTACAGAGCGGCAACAGGATTATGGCCGAGTTTCCGGTCCTTGGTAAATAGGGTGGTGACAGGAGCCTCCGAATGTTTGTAGAAAAGAGAATCATGTCCCACGCACAGACCGATGACGATGTTGAATTCAGTTCCTTCCTCGGCGAGGATCCTCGCCTGTTCTATGGGATTACAGGAATAATCTCCGATCCAGGGCCTTTCCACCATATCCATCTCTTCCTTTGTAATACTTCCCACTTTACAGCAGACCGAATGGACCTCAAATTCTTTTGAAAGGATTTCGCCAAGTATCCGGGCTTCTTTTGATACTCCAAGGCAGAAGGCTATTCCTAATTTTTTAAAACCCATCCTGCGGGCAAATTCCATAGTTTCATCCACTCGGCATATCTGTTTGTAGAAAAGGGCTTCCACCTCAGCGGCGACATTCAACAGTTTTCGATCCGCGGGGTCTTCATACAAGGGTATACTGTCAGTTTTTCTACATGGATTTCCGTCGAAGCATGATTTATCTTTGCAAAGATGGCATTTCATGAAATGAACCTCCTATTGAAAAGAATAGTGGTGGAATCTAAAGCCATTTCTTGATACGTCTGATCACCGATCGATCAATATTGTACTACCTCCGTGGATCTTTTTGGAAAGACAAGATGCTGTTGCCATTTATTGGGAAACACCTTTGAACTGGATTAATGTAACGAGTTATGTGTTCAAGAGGACTTTTCTTTTGAAAAAACAACCTATAGAAGAGATAGATCAGGAGAGTTTCTAAAGATTTTTCCCGGGGGGAAGAGCTTAAGAGTAAATAGCGAAATATCAGTTTATTACTTTTGGCCCCGAAATATTGGTGCAAAAGGACTATACCACTGAACTGTCTTTATTGCAGGATTACTTTGATCAATGTTAATATCTTTTGATATGGTTAAACAACATCCCTGTTCCATACCTGAAGGCAGGAAAGGAGGTGCCGACGCCCCCCAGCCAGAAAGGGAGAGCAGATGTTGAAGGCGGACCGGATCATTTTCCTGTAGATGACAGGG
>Ga0272442_10003837_pt1 | contig 20877 bp, 19 predicted proteins | sample SSMForm2O_FD_200262 | JGI IMG/M metagenome (GOLD analysis project Ga0272442, IMG submission 200262) | Marine sediment archaeal communities from Little Sippewissett salt marsh, Falmouth, MA, United States - SSM-Form-2O | ecosystem: Environmental > Aquatic > Marine > Wetlands > Sediment ... | reverse complement strand
AACATGAAAAACTGGATTTTCCCAAGAATATAACTTATCTGGCAATAAGTGGTGGAGGCAGCCACAGTTTTGCTATAGTTCAGAATGAGGATTGTGATCTGGATGGACTTCCCGATGAGTGCGAAGCTGATCTGGATGATGACGGAATAGTTGATGACTGCGATGATGCCGTTTGTTTCGGGGAACTTTTAGGTGATTTGAATAATGACTGTTACGTAAATCTTTCAGATCTGTCGATTTTAGCGTATGAATGGTTACTTTGTGAAAATCTAAAAGATCCTGCATGTATAGATTAATAAATTTCTACAATTTACACGAAGATTTTTTATCTGTTTAGAAAAGCGGACAACCGATATTAAAAATAGAGATTGATATTGGATAAAAACAGTTTCGGTAAGAATCATATCGCATACCATAGAAAAAAGCCATTTTAACTGTTTGCTCATTTTTGACTTTTAATATCTGGCATTTTCCTGGTGCTTGGGGCGGATTTGGTTTTGCGTCTGGGGTAAGCGATGGTGGAGGGTGAATAAAATGTTAAAATGGGTAAGATAGGCAATTTAGGAAAGAATTACTGAACCACGGATGAGAAAATCAGCCACAGATTAACACTGATTAACACAGATTTTTTAGACATGATAACAGGATTTACAGGAAAGAACTTTGGCACTAATGAACACGAATTAACACAATGAAAGATATAGAGATAGAATTTAGTCAGCTTTGGTGTACTCAGTAAGGGATTGCTCTGAAAGCAAGCTTTCTCCGCAACCCATACCATCGTCCACTGTTGCATAAAGTCACATGCAACAATGTTAAAAGCTGACATAAATAATATATATCTTTGATAAACACCCCGACAAATCCCGATGGAAAGAATCGGGTTCGGGGTAAACTTAAAAAAGGGCACCCCGACAAAATACGTCGGGGTAAACTTAAAAAAGAACACGAAGAAAAGGCAAAATAATTATAGTTAAAAATAGTTGTAATTTTGTCTGGAAAGTGGTTATAATTTTTGAGCAAGCAGGGCTTACAGTTGGTAGTTGGGAGTTCGTAGTTCGTAGTTGGTTTAAATTAATAAGTGAATGCGGAAAGTTGAAATAAAAAAAGCGAAGGGAAAACTTCTTTGTGGTTTGTAGATGGTAGTTGTTGGTGAGGGATTTAGATGGATTTGTTAAAATATTGCGGTGAGAACCAACGTTTCCGCAAGGGGATATTATGAAAGTGAAAAATTCTGGCTTGATTACATGCTTAATGTGTGCAATCCCCATGATTCTATTTTCAACGCTCACTATACGAAGCCGAGCTCTTATAGAAGTTAGTGGTACAATTTTAAAAAGCGAGGAAGGGCACGTTCCCGGTCATCCTCACCGTCTTTTTACAACCTACACTATTCAACCTTTTGATGAAGGAAAAACAATTCGCTATACGGCACATGGTAATGACCCTTCTCTTGAAAGACATCTTCCTGTGGGTACAGTGGTTGAAAAGAAAAAATGGCAACTAAGTTACTTCATAAATGGTGAAAAAGTAAGTGACTTTCCAATTCGTTTCTATGCAGGCATTGGCTTCGTAGGTATTCTTTTATTGCTCATTGGTTTAATAACGTCCATGAGAAAATTGTTAACCTATAATATTCTCCAAAACAATAAGTAAATCGGCGATTGTTAAAATGATGCGGTGATATTGATAAGGGGAAAAATATGAAAGACCTTGAATTGATGAGTGCTAAATATGACTGGATTCTATCACTGGCTAGTGGAATACTTTGCTTATTTATCCTATTTGGCCTGAGTACATCTATAAAAGAAAATTGGCGGCTTTTTTTTGCGATTACTTTTTTATCTTTAGTGAATTTTTACAATTGTTACAGACAGTATAAAAGGACGAGAAAAAACAATAAGTAAATTGGCGATTGTTAAAATGGTGCAGAGAGAATTAGGTCTTATGAAGGAAAAACGATGGAATACGTTCCAGTTCTTTTTATGATATTGGGGATAGTGGCCGTTGCTGTTGTTATTATCCCAATAATGTTCGCCTGTGGTTGGAGGCCAGATGTAGACGAGGAAAAAAAAGCGTTTAAACGTGCCCCAGCATCATTTCACAAGTTAGTGTTTGCAACACCCTTTATTTTGTTTGGGTTTATGCTGTGCGCGATGGGAATAAGTAAAAATATTGCCATATTGATTACATTTTGTTTAGCGTTTCTCGTAATAGGGGTACTATGGCTTAGATCTTACAAGAAAATGAAACAAGAAATAAAGAAACTGGGAAATGAATTAACCAGTAAATGGAAGGATAAGGAAACCAATAAGTAAATCGGCGATTGTTAAAATGGTGCGGTGAGGTTTTCTGAAAAGGATATGGAATTATGAGATGGAATAGCAAGACCGACATTATCGCATTGTTATTACTCGGCGGTGGTTCTGCTTTGGTATGTTTAGCTATCAGTATCGTTGTCCCAATAATTATCAATATCAAACAGGGTAATTTTGTTGGGATTACAACAATTGTTATATTACTTGTCTGGATATGCTGCGTAATTTATCTCATAAGAAGCAGCAAATATAAGAATAAAAAACCAAAAGACGAGCAAAAGGATAAGTAAACCGGCGATTGTTAAAATGGTGAGGTGGTAATAAATATTTGAAAACGTAGCTATGAAACCAAAAACCCAAATCTTAATCGGCCAGACTACGGCAGGGTTTCTACTTGCCTTCTCTTTGATGCTTTTATTTAGTTCGTGTGAATTTCTGAGTGAGGGATGGTTTATGTTGGTGGTTCCAATATTATATTTAACGTCAACAATTATTTTAGGCAGTTATATTTTTGCTGTTAGACGAAGGTTTTTAAGATTAAGTTTATTTCTTTTTAGCAGCTTTCTTATTTTTCTCTTTTTATTGTTTGCTGACTTATTATTATTGATTGACCCTCTTATTACGTCTTTCTGCGTGATTATCATGCTACTTTTGTCCCAATCAGTTTTTGGTGTGTATCGAGAAAAGCGGATGGCTTTGGTGAAGAAAGACGAGCAAGAACAGCAGCGATTGTTAAAATGATGCGGTGAGCGTTCGTGATTTGTGGTTTCCCGATAAAAGACATCGGGACAAATCGTGATTCGTGAATTGAGAGTTAAAAAAGAAGGTGATCTTTGGCAATTGTTAAAATTGTTTGGTGAGAATGAGAGCTGAAATACAAATTAGAATCGGCATAACGACTGCACTTGTTGTGATATTTCTTTTATTAACAGCTTACGCCTTGTATCTGTATCAGGTTTCAATAGAAAAGCAGATGTCTCCACAACAAACAGAGGAAGTTTGCAAGTCAATAGTTCTTATGATAATAATTGGGTGGCCGTTAATAGCGCTTTTGGTGGTGCTTTTAGCAGGATTCGCATGGTCACTAATACGCAGAAAACAAGAAGGAGCGGCCGGATTTCTTTTTATATACACTATGTTAAGCATAGCCTTAGTTTTTATTAATATAGCGGTGTGGCTAATGCATTTGTTTGTACTGCTCTTACTTTATAAAGGCATATTAGGCGTCAGGAAATTGCAAAGAGCCACCACAACAATTGATGAAAAGCAAAAACCAGTAGTTGAGCAGGAGAGCAGAGATTTCGATACGAGAAGGACTGTTTAAGTAAAGAAGAAGGAAGCTGGGGCGATAACGCTGTTGCTGGGCATCCCGCGGATGGGAATTTCGGAAAAAATGCGAAGGAAAATTATGCCCCTTTGAGACAAGAACGGATTTTGTTTGACAGTATCTATTGCTGTAGTATATACTTATGTTATGACTTCTATTTCAAAGTTCAAATTGATTCTGGTTTTTCCTGATACGTGATAGAAAATGAAGGCCAAAAAATTTGATTGTGTTGAAATGAAACGGCGGGGAGCAGAATTAGTACAAAAACAGCTTGAAGGAAAGTCCCTTGCTCAACAATTAGAATACTGGCAAAAGGGAACTGAGGAACTAAAAAAACTTCAAAAGGGCAAAAATTGATTGCGGAACCTGACTGCCCAGAACTACACAAATCGGAAATTTCCCATTTACACAGAGAAAAAACAATAATCAATTGGACGGCGGCAAGAGCGAGATTGGGGGTTCTGCTATTGCTAAAGCTTTTTCCTTCTGGCTCTCCAGAGCTTCAAGTCGTCGGTATTGCACGGCCAGTTATCACAGGGGGTGACCTCATCGAAGCCGGTGTTTTTCAATAAGGCTATCAGTTCAGGGTCGGTCCAGGCCTTTGTCGTGCTATGGAACTTTTTGGCCGGGGCGCCGCCGTCTTCGGTGATATAAAAAGTCTGGACAGCCACTTTCTGCTCAGCGAGCCAGTTGCTTTCGGTGCGATATAGATGAGGACTGTCAGAAAAGAGGCCGGAATCCAACCGCTTCTGTGATGGTTCGCTGCGTCCCATATTTTCTACCACCTCGGGTGTATGGGCTTCGATTATCAGGATACCCTGTGGGGCGAGGCTCGCCTGTACCTTTCGCAGAATCGCCCGGACTTCGGCTGGGGAGAATACATTAAATTCACCAAAAAGAACCATTGCCAGATTGTAAGGGCCACCGAAGGCTGCCCGGCGGATGTCGGCTAAAACGAACCTGCATCGTGATTTGTCGGGATTGTGCTTTTGGGCATATTCGATTGAGGCCGGTGCAAAATCGAAGCCATGGCAGGAGTGTCCCAGCATTGTTAAACGATGCGAGTAGAAGCCGGGGCCGCAGCCCAAGTCCAGTATGGCTGCGGAGCGGCCCTTAAGCAGGTCCTGATGAATCCATGCAACCTGTCTGTCAATCCATTCAGTACGTCGAGAGGCCATGTCATGGTCCTGCGATAAGTGTTCTGCCAGCATTCGCCTGCTGAAATCAGGGTCATTCCACGGAATCTTGTAGGCGCCTTGCCATATGTTGTCATTGTGCGCAGTCATCTATCGTTGCGGCAGCCTGTTAAAGTAGATTGGAACCGAAACTTTCCATTTACATGGAGAAAAAACAATAATCGACAATCAATTGCACGGCGGCATAATTGGGCAGCAGCGGGCGATTATTTATTCTTTTCTTTTTTTAACTTTCGTTTTTCCTTTGGAGAAAGCTGGGCCTTTTTCTGCTGTTCTCTTTTGCCTTTATCTTTTTTACCCTTATCGCCCATATCTGTTTTTCCTTTCCTTAAAATGACTTTTATATCTTAACCTTATCCTATGATTACCAGGGCAATCCAGGGGACGAGATTGAACATAATAATCAATATCTTGTATAGTCCGATGAAGGAGTATATTGCCACGTTGAAGGCGTCCCTGGAGATTGAGAACCATTTGCTGTGTATTGGATAGACCCAATCACCGAGGAAGGTGCACATAATGGCAGAGACAATCAACAGGGCGAAGTTTATAATCGTGCACCACATAAAGAAGTTTTTAAGGACAGCGACAGCCATAATAATTCTCCTTTCTGGTTTAAATGTAAACTTTGTCCATCATTCTGGGGAATGCGATGCACTGGCGGATGTGCTTTTCGCCTGTCAGCCAGGCGATGGTTCTTTCTACGCCGAGGCCGAAACCGCCGTGGGGCACGGAGCCGTACTTTCGCAAGTCCAGATACCATTTATAATCTTCAGGATTTAAGTCCTGGTCCTTGATACGCTGCATTAGGATGTCGTAGTCGTCTTCCCTGACGGAGCCTCCGATGATTTCACCGAAGCCGGCTGGTGCGAGCATGTCAAAGTTCAAAACGACCCTGTCATTTTGCCGGTCGGTTTTCATATAAAAGGCCTTTGCCTGTTTGGGATAGTGGGTGACAAAGACGGGTTTGTCGTGCATCTGGGAGATTATTGTCTCGTCGGAGCCGCCGAGGTCCTTTCCCCATCGAAAATCAGCGGCGAGCTTTGCGTGTTTTGGGTTGTTTTCAATTTTTGTGTCTATCTCGGCGAGGTCTGAGCGGAGTTCGATTAGCTCGGCTGCGATTTTGTCCTGCTGAAACTGCTTTATTTTGCCTTTTTGCTTCTGTTCGAGTTCGGCGATTCGTGATTCGGTCTGCTGCTTTTGGTTTTTAAATTGCGTTAGTTGCTCAGCGAGGAATTTTTGGGTTTTTTCGCCGGTGAGGATATCGGCGGCTTCGGTGTAGGTCAGTCTATAAAAAGGCGGTTTTATTTTTTCGAGTGCGGGGATGTCAGCCCCTAAAGTTTCAAGCTGGCTTTTATTATCCCGGAGGACGCGGGCGGCAAGAAAATAGACAAAATTTTCGGCGAGTTCGAGGAGGCCGTCGAGGTCGATGAATGCGACTTCCGGCTCGACCATCCAGAATTCCGTGAGATGGCGTCGGGTTTTGCTTTTTTCGGCCCTGAATGTCGGTCCGAAACAATATACCCTGCCGAAACTCATGGCGGCCGATTCGAGGTGCAGCTGGCCGGTCTGTGTCAACTGGAGGGGGCTGCCGAAATAATCGACTTCAAAGAGTGTCTGCTCTTCTTCGCCGGCTGCGGCTGTGAAGATTGGTGTGTCGATAAGTGTGAAGCCGTTATCGTTGAAAAATCTGCGGATGGCGTCGATGAGTGTGTGGCGGATTTTTCCGATGCACCACTGGCGGTGCGAGCGGAGGTGTAGGTGGCGGTGTCTGAGGAGGAAATCGATGCCGTGCGATTTGGGCGTTATGGGATAATCGGTTGTGGGTGAAATAATACGGGCGCCGGTTAGCGCCAGTTCATAGCCGCCGACGCTTCTGTCATCGGCACGGACGAGGCCGGTAACTGTCAGAGAGGACTCGGTGCCGAGGCGTTTTAGCTGCTCGAAAAGGTCGTCGGAGACTTTGCCTTTTTCGACGACACACTGGCACAGGCCGGTACCGTCGCGGACGATTAAGAACTGCACCTTGCCGCTGGCCCGGCCGCGATAGAGCCAGCCGGCGAGGGTGACTTCTTTGTCCTGGTGATTGGATAAACAATCGATTGTTGTATACTCATCATTCATAGTTTAATGTTCCTTTTTATTGCCTGCTCAAAAAAATAATATTCATACTTTTAGCTATTTCGGCCAGATATTCGCCATTTCTCCATATAATGAAAAACGTTCACCGTGATTTTCGTACTGAAGGTGCTGGCCTGTAACAGGGTCTATTAGAGCTTCCGGCGGCACAAAAGATTCAATGCGGTCGAGGCTTTGAGGCCAAGAGCCGTTTTCGAGGCGGAACTGTTTTATTGCAACCAAAAGCCTTGAGCCCCTGTACGATGTAAGCCTTGTCAAATATAAGTCATATAACCTGTAATAAGCCTGCTGATTTGAAAAAGCGACCAGTTCAACAGCATAACGGTAGTTAAGCCTTAGCGGGGGGCGGGATTCTACAGGCCCTTTTTCCCAATCGAAGTCAGGTTCGGCCATAGGATAATACTGTGCATAAGCATCGTCAATCATCTGTGCAAATTTATGTGGTGTAGATGGTATAAAAAACCGGGCCAATAGAATTCCAACTTTAACGGTTTTTCTTTGCCAGTAAGTTATAGGAGGCAGCTCCTGAAAGTATTGGGCCTGAATTACTGCTTTTGGGTCGCGGGTTAGTCTTGTTTTGCCTTTTGTGTTTATTTCGTAGTACATACAGTAAAACATTTTGGTAAATAATTTATCATATTCGATGATGCCAGCCAAATCAGAACTCCAATTGTTTTTCAGGTCTTTGAAGGAGTCGGAGATTAGGTGCAATTGTTCCAGAGTTGGCTCAGCTTCTATTACAAACCGGTCAAGATGTTCTGAGGTCAATTTTTCGATTGCAATACCGACCAGCAAATCAACAGCCGTGGGCTGCTGATAAATGTGTTTGCCCATTCGGAGGGAGGTTATGTATTTTTGCAGACCTTCATCAATTTTTCCTTCACCAATATCCTTATTCGCTGCTGAAACCAATAAATAGGCAAAACGTCTCATTGCACTATTTCGGTTCATCCGCCGGAAGAAAGTTGCCGGAGAGGCGTTCATTGGAAAACGACACTTTTCTGTTTCACAGGCCTTTTTCAGTGTCGCTATTGCACCCTGATGATCTTCGAGCCATTGAGCAACCTGTGGATAATCCGCACTCGACCAAGGACCGGAAGTAGTCAGGTAGTAAGTATTAGGGTCAGCCAGATTAGGTTCGAAGTCGGACTGCTCATAATCATCCAGCAGTTGGTTGTATATAACCGCGGCGTTTTGTTCTTCGGGTACGGCGCGTTTAGCTTCAATCGCGGCGAGTTCTTCGTCGAATGTGTACGGGCGCCAACCTTCATTGTTGTCAGGCAAAAAGACCCAGACAACCGAAACTATTACAGCAAGACCGACCGACGCCCAGAACCACTTTCGATAAGGTTTTGGCAGGATTGTACAGGCCAGAAGGACAACAGCGAGCAGTGTTGTAACTTTCCAGGGGGTCTGGAAAATAAGTGCGGCTATTAACAAAATCCCGAGCAAAATCAGGCCAATCCATTTTAGGGTTAGGGTGATTTTGCTGAAAAATCCGCGTTTTTTCTTTTCTTTTTGCTGCTTTTCTTCGGCCATTTTTTTACAAATCCAGTTTTTGGCGGAGGTGGTTTAGCAGTTGGTCAGTTGAAATCCTTTCCTGTTCCATGGAGTCACGGTCTCGTACAGTGACGGTGGTGTCCTTTTTAGTCTGGCCGTCAACGGTTATGCAGAATGGAGTTCCGGCTTCGTCCTGCCTTCGATAGCGTCGGCCGACAGCCCCCCTTTCGTCGTAGAAACAGGTGAAATATTTTTTTAGGTCATTGCAGATATTTCGTGCAATTTCGGGCAGGCCGTCTTTTTTTACCAATGGGAAAACGGCAACCTTTGTCGGGGCAAGTGCGGGGTGGAAACGGAGGAGGTTTCGCGTTTCGCCGCGAACCTGTTCTTCGTCATAGGCATCGACCAGAAAAGCAAGGGTGCTCCTGTCAATGCCGGCACTTGGCTCAATTACATATGGTATGTACCGTTTTTTTTGCTCGTCATCGAAATATGACAGCGGGCCTTTCGGGTAGTCTTCGGATTCGTCTTTCAGGTCGATTTTTGCCAGGTCGCCGTCACTTTCGAACCAATTGTTTAGGGTGCGTATTCCCCGCTGGTGCTGGCGGAGGTCGAAATCGGTTCTGTTTGCTACTCCTTCAAGTTCCTGCCAGTCGCCCGAGCCGAAGGGGAATTTGTATTCGACATCGACACAGGCCTTTGCATAATGGGCAAGCTCGTCGGGGTCGTGAAGGCGGAAGCGGAGGTTTTCTTTCTTCATGCCCAAATCGGTGTACCATTTGAACCTCGCTTCTTTCCAATGCTCGTACCAGTGGTCGTCGGTTCCCGGCTCGCAGAAGAACTCGATTTCTGCCTGCTCAAACTCCCGCGTGCGGAAAATAAATGCCTTTGTGGTTACCTCGTTTCTGAAGCTTTTTCCAATTTGCGCGATTCCGAAGGGTATCCTGACCCTTGTGGTGTCGATGACGTTTTTGAAGTTGGCAAAGATTCCCTGTGCGGTTTCGGGTCGGAGGTACATTGTCATCGAGTCATCGACGTTGGCGCCCATCTTTGTTTCGAACATCAATTTGAATGCCATTGGCTCGGTAAACTGGCCGACTTTTCCGCAGGAGGGGCATGCTTTATTGCTCAGGTCCTGCGGTGCGGCCATTGCGGTGTCGATTGAGATGTGCTCTGTGTGCTCATCGGCGTGTTCTTTCAGGTGGTCGACCCTTGTTCTTGTGTTGCACTTTTTACATTCGACGATGAGGTCTGCGAATTTGTCGATGTGTCCGGAAGCCTTCCAGACAAGGGGGTGCATAAGTATGCTGCAGTCCAGGCCGACAATGTCGTCCCGCATCTGGACGGTGGATTTCCACCATGCCTTTTTGACGTTATTTTTAAGCTCGACGCCGAGGGGGCCATAATCGTAGCAGCTTGCCAGTCCGCCATAAATCTCGCTGGACTGGAAAATAAAGCCCCTTCGCTTGCAAAGCGACACAATATCATCGAGCCGGGTTATTTTGGCCATAATAATATCCTTAATTATTGAAAAAATTTAATCGGTGCATTATAATAATATGAGCATAAGAACACAAGCACATAAGGGTATTTAAGGCATAGCTAAATGGAACATATTCAAATCGGTAAAGTACGACTAAGCCGTTTCATACTTGGGAGCAATCCTTTCAGCGGTTTTTCTCATCAGGGCATAGAGATGGACGAGCAAATGAAAGGCTACTATAGCTGTGAAAGGATTAAACAAACCTTAGCCGAAGCGGAAAAGCTCGGTATAGATACTTTAATCGCCCGGACGGATTCGCTTATCCTCCGTGTTGTGAAAGAATACCGGGACGAAGGTGGTAAAATAGCGTGGTTCGGTCAGACGTGTCCGGAAATTGGTTCGACAGAAATATGCGTGCAGCGGGCGAGTAAAGGCGGAGCAAAGGCCTGTCATATTCACGGTGGAGTTATGGACCACCTTCTGGTACATAACAGACTGGATGAGGCCAAAGAGGGAGTTAAAATGATTCGCGAGGAGGGGATGCTGGCCGGTATTGCAGGGCATCATCCTGAAGTTTTCAAATGGGCCAAAGAAAATTTAGACGTCGATTACTATATGTGTTCATATTACAATCCGATACCGCGGGAATACACGGCTGAGCATGTTTCGGAGCTGGAAGAATACTACGGGGATGAGGACCGGGAGGTTATGGTTGAGGTTATAGAGGGACTTTCCAAGCCGGTAATTCATTACAAGATATTAGCGGCGGGAAGGAATAAGCCGGCTGATGCATTTGGCTATGCAGCCAAGCATATGCGTGAGAATGATGCGGTTTGCGTAGGGGTTTATACGGAGGAATTCCCCGGAATGCTCGAAGAAGACGTTAAGCTGTTTGAAAAAATCATTCAGGACAGGTCAATCAGCTGAGAATTCGATTCTTTTGACGGGGATACTGCCCTGCTTTACGTCGATAAAAGGTTTTCCATTTTTTAATCCGACATTGCCGTAGCCTGAAGCGGTGCAGAGGAAACTTCGAAAATCACCTTTGATGCTCGGCTTCAAATACAGCACTTTTTCTACAGCGTCGTATCTTGCCCCAGTCAGGCCCTGCAACAGACCGTAAGAGGACATCGCCCTTGCGTACCAGTGCCCGCATTCGTATTCATTGAAGGGATTGCGGATTCGGCCGTCATAGCGGTCCCTGCATACCCTTACGATTTCAAGGCCCCTGTCAACCATTCCCATCATCATCAGATGCGAGGCCACCTGATATTCAATTCCGGTCCAGACCTCGTCGCTGTAAACAAAGGGAAGACTTAGTTTTCCTCCTCTCGGCCAGGTGCAAAGGAGCAGGCCGCCGTCGTTGCCGAGAGCAAAGGTAGGTCGCTGGGGATTTGCATGCCCGGAAAGGTCCTTTTTGAGATTGTATTTATGAACGCTTCGCAAATGGCTTGCGACTTTTTCGGTGTCAAGAATCTCACCCACTCCACAAACCTTTGCCATCCATGCCCCAAGAATTCCATCGGAGAGGCAGCCGGTGCCATACTGATACTTCGGTCCTTCTTTTTGAAACAGCTCAACAGCTTCAGTCGAATAATTCATTCGCTCCTGAAGAGCGGCCTTTGCTTTAAGAGGATTTTCGGTCCGAAGGTCCTTCCATTGAATCTTCTGGTAGTAATACTCGCCGTTAAAGAGCTGTTGGTTGATATACTTGCGTCCTTTTTCAAATAAAGAGGCATAAAGTGGTACATCATCACCGAGGGCTTTGGCCATTTTGTCGGCGGCTTTGAGCGCACCTAAATAGAAACTTCCGCACATACCATCCGGTCCCCAGAATTCGATGTCATAGGTATTGTGGTGCGGCTCAAAGAGAACCCCCCTGTGGTCGGGGTCCCAGGTATTGATGCAGTAATTCAAACTTGTCTTTACTTTTGGCCATATCCGCTTTAGCCATTGTGTATCCCCGCTGATACGCCAGTCTCTGTAAACTTTCATTATACCGCCTAACTGGCCGTCGGAAGCTGCATGGAATTGATGGAAAATCGGTCGGATAGGCAAAGCCGACCTGAACATCTGGTGTCCTTTTTCGTCCTGGGACTCATTAAATTCCGTTTGTCTTAAAGTCCTTTCGAGCGAGGGGAATAGATGCGGTATTGCCTGTGCGTAATTCCAGACGTGAGTACAGGAGCCGTGGCAGCAACCGTGGTCATCACAACAGCCCTCGAAGCACCAAAGCCGCCCATCGGTCTGGCGAAGAACGGTTGGCGACTTGAGTATCGTCAAATTTGCGGCTACGGCTTCGATGACTTCTCCCGGAAGGGTCGAATCATAAAAACAGTGGCTGAATTGCTCACTGGAGATGCGTAACGCCGAATAATTTTTGCGCCAATAATCAGTAATCTCCTCGATATTTTTAAATTTGCCGGCGTACCAGGGGACATGTGTCAAAGAGCATTTTTGCACAGAACTTCCTTCGCTGGTGCAGGATTGTACACCTTCCGGGTCTTTACCTATACGCATATCAGTTAGTGGTACGTACCAAGTGAGCATAAGCTTAACAGTTTTTTCGCCACGCGGTGGAAGATTAATCGGGACGAAGATAGTCCCTCCGGGGCTCGGTTTGCCTTCTGGCACCGGCTGTTTGTCATAACAAGCCCCCTTTTCGATATCCTTCCACACCATTGTAAGCGGGTCCCACCATCCGCCGCGAAACCACGCACAGTTTACTTTCGCATCCGGACTATCAACGCAGGCGACTAATGCGCCCTGCAGCCAGGGTTTTTCCTTCGTGCCCTCCTGTGAAAGGACAAAGCCGTTTTTTGTCTTCAAGACTTCATCTTTACCGTCTCTGACAGCCAAAAAATTTCTGCTGTTGAAAGAATAAACAGCTTCGAGGGGCTGATTGGTTGAATTTATAAAACGATATTCCAGAGCCGCTACGGGCAGACTCGAGTTGTCGGCATCACCGGGTGTAAAGGGACTCCAGGCCGTAATTACAACCTCCAGCGGGATTTTAGGGTCTGTGAGTTTTATTGCTGCAAAGGGAAAGCGTGCCCTGAATGTTGCATTGGCAAAACGAGGCAGGCCGTAAGTTTTGCCGCCTGAGCCATTTCCGCTTCCCGGCTGACCGAAATATTTCCAGGCGGGCAGCGGCCCTTCAAGAAGCCTGGCGATATTTTTTTTGCCCCTGATACAAACAGCAGAAAAAATCATCGGTTCATTGAAGACCTCCGGTTTATTACGAATAGAAACATGCGATAAAGCGCCGGCACCTTCGATGCAAATCATCCCAGCTCCTATACCACCGAGCGGAAAAGCTATACGATTGAGGATGTCACCTGTGTAAACATCGTTGTATTTTCTCTGTTCAGCGGAACTGTCAGAGGCTACGATCAGGATTAAGGTTAATACGAAAAACAGGTGTGCTCTTTGTGCACTCATTTCTTTGCTCCTAAAAATTTGAACCGGCATTTTTTCGCAGATGCCACAGATTATACTATTACAGTCTATAGTAGATAAGAAAAAAATAAGAAGCGAGCGGTTAAATTTTTAACAATGAATTATAAACTATCCGGATTTGATTCAATGGCGGTGGAGGTTTTGATTGCTGTAATGTATCCAATCTATTCAGCCCACCAGCCCAAGTTTAACTTCACTAAAAGGCCTCCGGGAGAATTTTTCTCGTAGCGTTTCGAAGGTAGCTTGAAATCTGTCTTTCGGAATTCATAGTAAGGACTTTTCTCGCAACACTGTTGCAGTCTTCAATCTTAACCGAGCGAATAATCTGTTTTATTTCCGGTATCATCGGCGGAGCAAGTGAAAAGACCCTGACTCCCATTCCCAGCAGAAGCATAACATATTCCGGCTCGGAAGCCATTTCCCCACATACGCTCAATTCTATCTGGGCCTTGTGGGCATCCTGAATAACGGTCCTCATAAGCCTCAGCACGGCCGGGTCAACGGAGGAATACAGCGTTGAAACCAGCTCGTTACCCCTGTCAACAGCCAGGGTATATTGGGTAAGGTCGTTTGTGCCAATGCTGAAAAAATCAACATCCCTTGCCAGCGTGGCGCCGGTCAAAGCCGCCGAGGGTGTCTCAATCATAATCCCAAGCTTAACCTCCCTGTTATACTGTATTGACTCCTCATCGAGGTCTTCCATAACATCGCGCAAAATCATCTTTGTCTGCATCAGTTCCTGAATATTGGTTATCAACGGAAACATTATCTTGACATCGCCAAGAACCGAAGCCCTCAAGATTGCCCGAAGCTGTGTTTTGAACATCGTGAGATTTTGAAGACAGAACCTTATAGACCTCAGACCCAAAAAAGGATTGGGCTCAGGTGCAAAACGCTTGCTTTGAGTATACTTATCAGCTCCAAGGTCCATTGTTCTTATTATTACCGGTCGATCTTTAAAAGCGCTAACAACCTGAGAATAAGCCTGGTAATGCTCCTGTTCTGTGGGTTCTGTCGGTCTGTTAAGATACAAAAACTCGGTCCGGTATAAGCCAATACCGTCACCGCCTTTTTGCAGAACCAGTTCGGCCTCATCGGTAAACTCTATGTTTCCCAGGAGCGTTATCCTGACATTATCCCTGGTTTGGGCAGGCTTTTCTCTAATCTCATCAAGCTTATGCTCAAGCTCTACAAACTCAACGGAATACTCCTCATACTGTCGAATGGCCTCTTTGTCAGGATTTACGATGACAATACCACGATTGCCATCAATGATGACGGTGTCTCCTCCGCTGATAGTCTCAGTAAGGTCCTCCAGCGCCACGACGGCAGGAATACCCAACGAGCGTGCAACAATAGCAGTATGACTGGTTCTTCCGCCGGCGTCGGTAGCAAGGCCTTTCACAAATTCCTTGTTAAAGCCCGCCGTCTGGGTGGGACTTAATTCATGAGCAACAATAACAACTTCTTCTGTCAGATGAGCAACGTCTTCACGCTTTCTACCGAGAAGCTGTCTGAGCAAACGTCTCTCAATATCGTAAATATCAGCCGCTCTTTCGCTGATGTAAGGGTCTCTTACCTTTCTGAAGTGAGAGGCGATTTCCCGCAGCGTTGTTGAAACAGCGTACTCGGCTGTTACGGAATCCGAGTGGATAAAATCCGTTATTTTCTTTCGGAGGCTCCTATCATGCAGGAAACGCAAATGGACAGCAAAGATATCCTTTATTTTCCTCTGCTCGATACTGTCCTGTGCAGACTGGATTTTGGTTAATTCAGAAATAGCACTTTTGAACGCATTTCTCGCACGCTGGATTTCTATCATTCGCTGGGAGGGATTTATGGAACGCCGGGGAATACGATAATCTTCCGAATCCATTATCAGCGACCTGCCGATAGAAATACCCGGCGAGACTGCTATTCCTTTTTTTATTTCCATAGTACTTATTCGCAAGTCCAACAATCAATAGTCAATCCCCGGGCGGTGGTTCATCGAACATTTTCGCTTCAACAAGTTCCTGCAAAGCATCCACGGCTTCCCTGGCATCAGGCCCCTCAGCTTTAATTGTCAACTTTGTCCCGCAAGTGGCGGCTAGCATACTCATCTGCATAATACTCTTGCCGTCTACGCAGTTTTGGCTGTTGCTGACAGTAATATCGCAGTCGAAACCGTTGGCAATATCCACGAACTGCATTGCAGGACGCATATGGAGTCCATCTGCGTTTTTTATCTCAACTTGCCTTTGGCAAATTGCCCCTTCCAAAGTTTCTTCTCCTGTCGGCATTTTCAGTTTCCGCCTCGAAAACATTACCGCAACAAATTAATATTATTACAAAGAGGGATTTTCATCGGCCTCTCTTAGAAGGTCTTCAATCTGTTCTGCGCTTTCGGACTGCCTTAAAAACTTGCGGAACTTGTCCTTCTGCAAATGCTTAAAAATCTTCTCCATCGCCTGTAAATGTCTGTCGGGATTATCCACCGGGCTTATTAAAAGTATCACCGAGTAAACCGGTTGTTTGTCCAGTGAAGAAAAATCGATTCCTGCAGCACTCTGGCCAAGAACAGCAACAACATCTTTTACGGAAGTGTGCTTGACATGAGGGACAGCAACACCTTTGCCCATTCCCGTGCTTGCTTCTCTTTCTCTTTTTATAACAGCTCTGGTAATCTTTTCACTGTTGTTCTTTCCAAGTCGCCCGGCTTTATCAAGCAAGCAAACAAGCTCGGCAATAACACCGTTGCGGTCTTTGGCCTCAAGCTCAGGAACTATCGCTTCGAAACAGACAAAATCCGCAAACTTCATTTTATCTCCTAAAAAATCATCATTATCAGCCCTGCCGAACTAAATCCCAAAAACAACAGGGCTTCCAGGAAAAAACGCAACTTACCTTAGGTTTCTCTGCCGTTTATGTGTTTGTTGTCGCGTTCCTTTTGTTTTTTCTTTTTAAGCTGTCTTTCAAGCTTATGGACAGCTATATCAATACACTTGTAGGCATCATCACCGGTTTCCGAAACAACAAAAAGCTTGCTGTGTTCTCCCCTGGCCATTATTTGAACGCTGTAATTACCGCCGGGACTGTCGTCTATAATCACTTCAACCTGGTTGATGCTGTTATAATACTTTGGAAGTTTCGAGGTTTTCTCCTCTGCGTGCTTTTTAATAGCTTCTGTTATTTCAATATGTTTGCCGCTAATTGTAAAAAGCAAAGTCGTTCTCCTTAACTATTTTTCAAAATTCATCCTGAAACCCATAAATCCATATAATACAATAGCTTACAATGAATATTCCGATAATTTTCCAAAGATGCTGTAACCGGAGTTTATCCTGTCTTCAATTTTTTCCTTTTTTACCTTTCGACCAAGTAATATACCAAAAAACAGCCGCTTACTGCAAGGATTGTTTTTTACTATTTTCAAGCCCCCAATAACTGCTTCTGTTTATCTGCTCGGCAGCGACCGACGAGCAACAATCTCAATTTGGCCCATTCTGGGAATGTACGGACGAAGGCTAAAGCTGAAACGGCAGGGTTCGGGGCGCAATGCATATTTTTCGAGTACCGGCGGTCCGCAACTGCTGTTGCCAAGTCCATTTTGCCTATAATCCAAACACAATGTAATATCCCTGCGGGGCGTTAACTGATGAGTATGGGTGGCGGCTAAATCCAGCGCTGTGAAATGAAGAGCCGTCACCGATAAAACACCCTCAGCCACAGCCAGCAAGCCCGCACCAGATTCGTCAGTCAGCGCAGCCCAGCGGATATCTTCCTTGTTGCCGTTCTCCTGCGGTCTAACATAAGGCACATACTGGTCGCAAACCTTGCTGCGATATAGGCCGACATCCGCACTGACCTTGCGGTCGGGATAATTTTCATGCGGGCCGCGGCCATACCATATAAAGTTTTCAAAAGTACCGTTAACCGTCATCACCATGCCAATCTTCGGCAGAATTGGGAGTTCACCAAACGGCTCGAACCGATTATCCAAATTGATGCAACCATTTCCGAAAATCGTGTAGGTACAATAATGCTCAAAGCCGGCATTGTTATTTCCTGTACAAGTTATATTAGCAGTGATACGGACAACCTGGGGACTTATTTTATTTACCTTGAAGTCTTTTAGTTTGCGTTTGAGGCGATGCAGGCCAGCCTTGTACCAAAAGTCATGGTTTTTCCAATCGCCGAGAGGATTTCTGTCATTGTCAGTATATTGACGGAAGGCGTTAAAGACCGGGCCTTTACCGTCGGCAATAATTTCCCTGCCTCCGTAAATCAAAGACGTAATCGCCCCGATCTTTCGGCTGAAAGCCACAGAAAACTTATTATTTTGTAAAGTAACACATTCGCCGGTATCTTTGAGATTTAACTGAGGCATCCGGTTAAGAGGGATTAACGGTTTGGGCGCGGCTTCATAAGGAACCTTCAATTGTTCGGCTGCGATTTCGTGGCCCTTCTCTGCCCACATTGTATCCCGTTGCAAGTGAAAGCTAATCTTCAGCCAGTATTCGGCGCCGGCAGTCAACTCTGGTTTTCTTACTGGTAAAGTAATAGATTTGCTGTGGCCCGGAGCAATGTCCAGCGGCCTGATTGTGCCTCTCTGAATTATTTTGCCATCTTCAGAGAGTGTCCAGGCAACATCAAATTCATTAAGGTTGGTGTAGAAGTATTTATTGCACACTTTAATTTTACCGGCTGTTAAGTCTTCAGGCTCGACGCTGATATACTGATAAACCCTTTTAACTTCCCACATCTTAGGCGGGATTTTGCGGTCGGGAAAGACCAGCCCATTGATACAGAAATTGCCGTCGTTCGGCTTATCTCCGTAGTCGCCGCCGTAAGCCCAGAATTCCTTTCCGTCTGACGTACGTTTCCTCAGACCCTGGTCAACCCAGTCCCAGATGCAGCCGCCTATAAGGGTTTTGTATTTCTCAATCGCATCCCAGTATTCCCTTAGATTGCCGACCGCATTCCCCATTGCATGGGCGTATTCGCACATAATAAAGGGCTTTGTATTATCTGACCTGCCCCGCTCGATAAGTGAGTTGAGATGGGGATACATTACGCTGTCGATATCAGCAACTTCGTTGTGCCGCTCATAGTGGACGGGGCGAGTCGGGTCGGTTTTGTGTATATAGTCGGCGGTGCTTACGAAATTACAGCCGCTGCCGGCCTCATTTCCCAAAGACCAGATTATTATAGACGGATGATTTTTGTCTCGCCCAACCATACTGACAGTACGGTCGAGGTGCGCGGTTTTCCATACCGGCTTATTGCCAAGCGTTTTATCAAGGTCATAACCCATGCCGTGCGATTCTATATTGGCCTCGTCGATGACAAAAAGTCCGTATTTATCACAAAGCTGGTACCATTTCGGATTGTCCGGATAATGGGACGTTCGAACCGTGTTGATATTAAATTGTTTCATCAACTCGATATCCTGAACCATTCTAAAAAACGGCACCGCCCTGCCATAGTCCGGATCGTGTTCGTGACGATTAACACCTTTTATAAGAACCGGCACACCGTTTACAAATAACCTGCCGTCTTTCAATTCCACTTCACGGAAACCGAATTTGCACTGCTCGACTTCGATTATCTCGCCGTCAGCATTTTTAAGCGCCAGAATTATTGTGTAGAGATTCGGTTTCTCCGAAGACCATTTTCGCGGGTTTTTAACCTCAGCCTGCATTTCAATAATACCATCGGCACCGCCAGAGATACTGTCTATATTTCCGGTCATAAGCTGCCGCAACCTGTCTTTGGTCTCTGATAAGCTGACTTCAACTGTGTGAGCAGCCGCTTGTTTTTCAGAATAATTATGCACGCTGGCTGTTACCTTCAACGCAGCATCACGATATCGCTCATCAAGGTCGCAGCGGATGAAAAAATCCCGCAGATGAACCGAGGGCGTCGAGAACAAATAAACATCACGATAAATTCCGCTCAATCGCCACATATCCTGGTCTTCGAGGTAGCTTCCATCGGACCAACGGTACACTTCTGCGGCCAGGATGTTCTTTTCGCTGCGAAGGTATTTTGTAATATTAAATTCCGCCGGTGTCATACTTCCCTGGCTGTATCCGACCTTTCGACCGTTAATCCACAGGTAAAACGCCGACTTGACCCCTTCGAAATGGATAAAAATCTGCCGGTCTTCCCACTGAGCCGGAACAGTGAACTCTGTTCGGTACGAACCGACGGGATTGTATTCGTGCGGGATGTACGGCGGGTTCTTCGGGAAAGGATAAGGCACATTGGTATAAATCGGAATACCATAGCCGTGCATCTGCCAGTTAGATGGTACCGGTATCTCTTTCCAGTTACTAACGTCATAATCGAGTTTGTAGAATTCCAACGGCCGCTCAGAAGGCCTGCGGACCCAGTTGAATTTCCAGTTGCCGTTGAGTGATTTATAAAAAGGCGATGATGCTCTGCTTCCTTCGAGAGCGCTGCGGACATCCGGATAGGGAATCAGCGTACAGTGGGCCGGTTCTTTGTTGCGGCCAATCATTTCGGGGTTTTCCCAGTCGTTGGCCAGTTGTGCGGCAACAGAACCTGCCGTAAAAACCAAAATTAAGCATACGCCTAAGACTCGAAGTGTACCCCCTGAAATTCTCATCTTCACTTTCATCTCCCTTCTAACAAAAGTATGGTCTATTTTTCGCCCTCTGATTCAACCTCCGGCAAGGCCTTTGCTTTCCACTCCAGCCCCGGCGCAATAACGCCCCCGCTGACGGTAAATCTCAAAGCCTCTTCTATTGTCATATCCAAATCTATTGTCTGTTCCTTCGGTACCATTATCACAAAACCGGTAAACGGAGTAGGCGACGTGGGTATAAGAATAGTAACGAATTCTTTTTCCACCCTGTCGACTACTTTTTTAATCCCCGAACCGGTAACCATCCCCATAGACCATATACCGTTTCGAGGGTATTCAACTGCAACAACCCTCGAGAACATCTTCTTTTTTTCTTCCTGATTGAGAACAAAATCAGTAATTTGTTTAACATAGGGATAGACCTGCCTGAGAAAAGGGGTATTCATTATGAATCTCTCGACCATATGCCAAAGGGTTTTGCCTACAACGCTGGCTAACAGAACACCCACCATACAAACAGCAAACAGAGCCACAAGAAAACCCGCTATTGATAAAGCAACTTTTATCGAGGGTTTGGCCAGAGCCGCCTCACTGCCCCCGGCCTTTTCTATCAACCAAACCAAACCTTTTATTATATACACGCTGATATTGTCCTGGATGAAAGTGTAGCCCCAGAAGAATATCCAGATGGTCAGAATTGTCGGCAGCAACACCGCCAGACCACGAAGAAAATAGCTTTTGAATCGACTATTACTTTGCATTATTATCTACAACAGCCCTTTGCTGGCATCATTTTAATAGTTTTCGTCTAAATTTTCGCCGGACTTTTCTTTTGGGTCCGAACGGCTGACAGGTTAATCTAC
>Ga0272442_10003836_pt1 | contig 20883 bp, 23 predicted proteins | sample SSMForm2O_FD_200262 | JGI IMG/M metagenome (GOLD analysis project Ga0272442, IMG submission 200262) | Marine sediment archaeal communities from Little Sippewissett salt marsh, Falmouth, MA, United States - SSM-Form-2O | ecosystem: Environmental > Aquatic > Marine > Wetlands > Sediment ... | reverse complement strand
GCCAGTTACCCGGCATGGGTATCCTGATTGCAGGGTTCTCAAGCTCTGGGTGGTCCTCAACCAGCTTCTCATAAATCTCGATGACCGCGTTAAGCGACTTCGTAGCGTTCTCTTCATTAACAGAGACCCCGAGGGCTATCTCAACAAGAGGCATTACTTTTTCCTCAAGCTCTTTTGGCATGGGCTCTCTCGTTTCTCCTGAAAGGACCAGCTGCGTAAAAGCTTCAAGCACGTGGGTTGCCTTGCCCGCTTCCTTTGCCACGGGCCGGAACTGCAGTATCTTCCTGTTCTCTTCCCCGTACTGCGCGGCCATGCCAGGGTTGTCGCGGACCACTCCCGCATCAATCCGCCTGTCCTCAATAATGTTGAGCAATTCTTTCGCGAGCACTGGGTTCGAGAAGCACCTGAGCAAGTCCATGGTGGTATACGCCTCAAAACTATTCTTCCCCCCAACCTCCTCGATTATTAACGGCTCGTCCTCCTCGTGCCTTCCAGGCTTAACCCTGTAACCGATTTTTTTGAGGTTAACATCAAGCGCGTCAACCTCAAAGCTCTTCATGAAAATGTGGTAGGACTCGTGGTAAACCCCGTTCCTGTACGCCAGCTTGTTCTCTTCCTTTGTCGGGAACCTGCCGAAAACAGAGGGCACGTGCTCTACTTCCCCGTCAGTTGAAAAGTGGTCCCCGCCCGGGATGATTTGCACCGGCCGGTTAGCGACCGCGTTAGCGACAACATGCAAGAAAGTGCGGAGCTCTTCCGCAGTAACCAAAGACATCTCGTGCTTCTTGCTCGCGTCCCTCAGCCACTCCTGTGCTTCCGGTGTTTCACCGTTCGCAATCGATATTGCCGCGGTCGGGGTACGGGCCATTAGCTCTACAAGGCCGCTGTAGTCAACTGGCTTGTCCCCATACTTCTTAAGCGCCTCATACAAGCAATAGAATACAATAGAGTTACCGTCACATTTTTCCTCGTAGTTACTAAGCTTCCAAAGCTGCCACCTGTTAATGCCCAATGTCTCAGGCTGCATCATGTCAGTGTAAAGCGCGAGGAATATCGGCTCACTGCACTGGCCCATCGCGTAATTCAGGGCGTTAGCTGCCTCGTGGAACTTTTTCTCAAACCCTGGGAGCTTGAAAACGTTTGATGAGAGGAACTCGCTCGCGTTTTCTACGGCTTTATCACGCAACCGGGTGTTAACCTGGCCGAGCATCAACGCGATTTGCAAGTAATTATACGTTTCCTCCCACCCATGCGATTTCCCTAGCTCGTTAAACTTTTCGCGCACTCTTGTTCCCAGCTCTTCTGAAGAGCTGTTCGCTAGCTCTACCAGTTGCTCGCGCTGCTCGTTCCTTCTTTCCGCACTCACCTTAAAGAACGAGGGGCGTGCGCTAGCCCCCTTAAATTCCTGCTCGTTAGGGGGAGCGGTTTTCTGATCGCGCAAGCGCGTTCTCCGCACTATTACTCACCCCCCTAGTAAACCGGTATCTTGTTCTTGATTACTTCAACCAGCCCATCCGCGGTCTGCCTCCAGTTAGGGTCCAAGTCGCTGAGAATCGGGTTAACAATCGCGGCAGCAATTGCGGTCGCGTAATCAAAGCCAGCCATAATCAGCTCCATGGCGTTAATCGCGCCGCTGTCACCAGGCTGCTCTTTCACTACCGCGCTGCCATTCATTATCTCTTCCCTAACCAGCTCCAGCCCCTCGGTTAAGCCGTCTGCTATCTCTGGCGCGTGGCCCTTTACTCTTGCAGCGCGCTCAGCAATTTTTCCCTCGTCATCAAGCATCTTGCTTTTGAATGCTGCAACCATTTCCTCTGTACCCCGTTCGCCAGTCTCACCCGAGCGCTCTAGGATGACCTGTTTTTCCTCTTCTCTTGGCAAGTGGTCAAACCTAAGAGTGATGAAACGCCTTGCGAAAGCAGGCTCGAGCTCGTTGCTCCCGAAAAGGGTTCCGGGGTTATAGCTCGCCACAATCATCACATTATCTGGCATTTTGATTACCTCAGATGCAATGTTGTTAACCAACAGCCTCCTGTGGTCTGTTAACGGGTAATAAAACGAGAGCCCCTCACGCGCCTTCCTAACCTCATCAAGGTAAATCATGCAGTTTCCCGCGCGCACTGCTTGGGTTACCGGCCCGTCATGGAAAATCATGTGCTTTCCCCCAGCAGCATCGGTCCAGATTCCTTTCCTTCCCCTATGGTCTGAGACCGAGGTTTCCTCAGTAAAAGGAATGTTAATAACCGCCATGCCATTCTCGTAAGCCATCCACTCCGCGAAAGTGGTTTTACCGCAGCCAGGCGGCCCCACGGTCATGAGCGGGAGCTTGTTCTCAAAACAAAACTTGAAAATCAGTACCTCACTGTCCCTTGGCACGTACGGCCTCGGAGCACCCATTACATCCTGCATTTCCTTAACGATTTCCTTAGCGCTCTGGTTCTCCGGTACAAAAATACCATTTCTCAATTGCTTATGCCCAGGGATAACTGCTGTCGTCAAACTCATCCACCTCGCAACCCATCAAGAATAGGTGAAACTACCCATCCAGGGCTAAAAATAGCTTATTTACACTATATAAGCATTTCGCTTTTTGTACTAGTTTTTTGCGATGGCGAGCCTCTGCAAACCCGCTCCAGGGCCCCGGGCCATGGAGTTCTTGATGTCCACCGGCTTCTTGGACTCTTTTACCACCCCGTTTTTAAGGTCTGAGTTTTGCCTAATCTCCCATAACATGTCTTCAGCAGTTTCCATGTCAAGCCTCTTCTCAAAAACCGCTTTGTGAATGGGGCCTACCGCAGAGTCACCGAGCTTTACAAGCGCTTTCCTAACGGTTTCCTCTACATCATAATCCGTGTCTTTTAGCGCTTTGACTAATACGCCCGCAGTACTTGGTTCGGATATGATTCCAAGCCACTCTGCCGCATCCCGTCTTTCTCGGACGTTTTTGCTTCTAAGCCCTTTGACAAGAACCCGTATTGCTTCATCGCCCCCCAGTTTTATGAGGGCCCACCTCGCCTTTCTTTCTACTCCGATAGGGCCTTCTCTAATCGCAGTTTTCAGCGCCTTAATGCCCGGTTTTCTTTTTCCTAATGAAACCAAAGCATCAATGCCTGCTATCTTGTCCTCGTAGGACGCGTGCTCGTCATTTACTATCCGCTCTCCGATTACCTTAGCTTTTTTGATGCTGTTGCTTGCTAAAATCTGGTTCATAACCTCGTTTTTCTCGTGATTCTTGCAGTACTTGTACTTCCTGGCCAGCCAATCTACTGACAGGCCCTTTCCAGTTATCCTACAACGTATCTCTTCTAGTCGGAGCAATAATCTCTCCTTTGTCCTGTGCGCCCAGGGCTTGAGCTTTCCCTCGTAAAAACTTGTTTCCTCAAGAAATCTGATTTCAACTGGACCCAATGGCGGCATTCCATCAACCTGCTTCCCATAATAGTGAAAAGAGCGGTCAGCCATAGCCTGCCTTCAGTACTAGACAGCATTCGACTAAGCGGCGACAATTCGCCTTGCACCACACCTTCATCATTTCTGAGAAGGCCGCCTGCGACCAGGCGCGTTTCACTCCTTCCCGCGCTTCAAGCGAATCCGCGTGAGCGTCATTTCCTAAGCGTGAGACGATGTCGTTTCTGTTCCCGGACAGGGCCTTAAACCCTTGTTTTCCAGGCGCTTTAACGTGGTGGGCAGAGCTTCCTCAGGGTCTCCCCCGTGAGCTGTCGGCTGACCGCCCGTTTAATAGGCTGTTTCACAGCATAAAAAGCTTTCTTTTAAAAACCGCTCAAAGCTAATTGAATAGCATGGCGGCAGTAACCACTGGCATGCTCCTCATAAGCGGCATGGTCTTCTTAGTCGCGGTAGTTGTTTTCATTTGGGCGCTATTCAAAATAATTAGGAACATCCAGTTCATAATCCAGTCGCTGCTCATCAACTCAATGGTCGGGTTAATAGGCGTGCTCTTGCTCAGCCTAATCGGGATTAACTTCCCCCTAACCATTGGCACGATTTGCGCTGTCGCGCTATTCGGGATTCCCGCGATGGGCACAATACTGCTCTTAATGTTCTCCGGGATGATATGAGGTTTTTGAAGTGATTAGAAGAAGCTCTCTAGGGCCAACCAAAGTAGTTATCGGGCTCGTCTCCATAGTAGTAGGATTGTTTGTAACCATATTCGGTGGAATCGCTTTCCTATTCCACTCACTAGGCGGCCTCTCAGACTTCGCGCTGTTGATGATGGGACTCATAACCCTTTTCATGGGCTTGTGGATAACGCTGGACGCGTTCTTCGCTGACGCAGAAGTACACGTTGCCAACCTGGACGAGCTAGCGCTAGTTCTCGGTAGAAAAGTCGTGAAGTGCAAGGAATGCAAGGCATTGAACCCTGCAAACGCCAAGTATTGCATGAAATGCGGTGAAAAAATAGTGCCCTTGAAAGCCTAAGCAAGAACTAAGCGCCCTTTCTGGAAATCGCGGATAACGTGCTTCGCAGCCTCAAAAGTGTTAAGCTCCCCGCCCTTCAAAAGCAATCCCTTTCTCTCAGCAATTTTTTCGATTGCCTCAAAAGAATCCTCGGCCCCACCCAAGTCTACGTCATAGAGTTTTGAGAGGCTGTCCAACTGCCCCTTTTCCCTGAACTCGTCAATAATCCTCGCAGCATTATCCTCAGGGTTCTTCAACCGGTCGGGCGAAATCGCGGCCTTGAGCAAGAGGGACTGCGAGCGCTCCCCACGAGGGATCACGCCTGGAGTGTCCATGAGCATTATGTCCTCTGCTATACGCAGCCACTGAATGTTCTTCGTCTTCCCAGGCACGTTTGCAACGGGCGCGGAGCGCCTTCCCTTCAGCTGGTTAATCAAAGAGGATTTGCCTACATTCGGGTAGCCAACCACCCCAACTTTTATTGGCCTGCGCTTCGTCTTCCTTCTTATCATGTCAATAAGCAGCTTCTTCCCCTGCCTCTTCTTAGAAGAAAAGAACACGATGTCATAACCCTTAAACCGCTCGAGAACCTCTCCCTTCTTCTCTCCCTTAATCAAGTCACTCTTAGTAATAACTAGTACGAGCTTGCTCCTGCCAGCCCACTTTTCAACAGAATAATTCTTAGTGCCCCACGCGTCACGCGCGTCAAGCACCTCAAGCACAACACTGCACTGCTGTATCACGTTCTTCGTAATGTTCCAGTACTTCTTGCGAATGTCCCTCAAGCCAAGCCACCTAAAAGAAATCATTAATCGACCGCTGACCAGCCTTCTTTACCTCAAAGTTCTTTTCTGACGCGCGCTTAAAACCCTTTTTCCCAGTTTCCTCTGAAGCCTGCATTCCCTTAACTATCTTCTTCATGTTCTTCTCACGCTTCTTGGAAACCCAATAATAAACCTCGTCACGCGTCCCCTTCGTAATAAGCACGATTACCTCGCCAGTCTTAGCTCGGCCCGCGCGCCCCCTGCGCTGGATAGTGCGAATCTCGCTGGGCACGGGCTCATAAAAAATAACCGTGTCAACCGAGGGAACATCCAACCCCTCTTCTCCAATAGAGCTTGCCACCAGAATATCAAAAGCGCTGTCGCGGAACTCTTGCATGGTCTCTTTCTGCTGCTTTCCAGTAACCCCGTCACGCTTTCCAACAAACTGCTTAGCCCGCAACCCGTTCTTCAACAGCTCCTCCTCAATCCTCTTCACTTGCGAGCGGTACTGCACAAAGACCATGGCCTTTTTCCCACGCCGCTCACAAAGAAGCCCAACGAGCTTGGATAGCTTCGGGTGCTCGCCAGTATCCGAGCGCGCGATGTCAATCACGCGCTGCACCCTGCCATCAGAGAAAATGCGCTTAATGGCCTTGCTCGAGTCCTTGTCTTTCTCAATCTTGTCCATGTACTCCAAGAAAGAGCCCACGCCCTGCGTCTCAAAAAGCTCGTGAGCGTGCGCGAGCTTCATAACAGTAGCGTAATAGGAGAGTGCGGTGCCTTTCATGAACTTGTTCGACCACCTGTGCTTCTGAATCTTCGCGTACATGCCAACAAGCACTTGCTTAGGCAGCCTTGCTTTAGTGCTGTTCACCAAGCGAAACTTTTTGAGCGTTGAAAGCTTCTCGGAAATCACTTCCTCGAGCAACTGCCTAGCAGTGTCAAGGCTCTTAGGCAACTCCACCTCAACCCAGGACACGTCCATTCCCTTCACGTACGGCTTAACGTCCTCATCGCTCTCAACGCGAATCTCAATGTGCGTTATGCCAAGGGTTTTCCTAAGCGCGTTAATCTTCTCACGCTTCCCTCCGGGAGAAGCAGTCAAGCCAAGCACTTGCACTCCTTTTTCAACGCAGTTCTCGCCAACGAAAGTGTAAGCGTAATTGCCTATAGTGCGGTGGCACTCGTCAATCACTGCCAAGCCAAAGTCATCAAGCCAAATCCTCTTTGCCTTCAAGTCATTTGAAATAGTTTGCGGTGTTGAAACCACAACACGCGCGTCCTTCCAAAGCTTAGCGCGCTTCTTGGCAGGAATGCCCCCGTTCAAGACCAGCACCTCGTTATTGGGCAGGGTCATCAGGGAAGTAATCGTCTTGTAATGCTGGTCAACAAGCGGCCTGGTGGGCGCGAGGAAAAGGACTTTGCGGTCTTTTTTCAAGTGCTCCTCCATAACAAGCAATGCAATAACCGTTTTGCCTAATCCCGTTGGCAGTATGACTAGCGAGTTGCCCTTTTGGATTACATTGCGGGCGATTGTTTGCTGGTACTCCCGCGACTGCACTTTCTCAGGAGAAATAAGGCTTTTTCCCATACGAGTGAGATTAGCGCTTTCACTATTATTATGCATATGCCCAGAGTAAGTTTCCACTGAAACCGTTAAATACGCTTGAAAACAGTAAAGCAATCAGGTGAAGTTCATGCCAGTAATGCGCGAGGAAGAGGATGAGGAAGAAGAAACACGAGAGGCCGCTGAGTCAACAGAAAAAGAAGAAACGACAGAAGCTCCGGCAGAGCAAAAAAAGTCAAAGCTGTCATCACTGAAGATAAAAAAAGTTGCGCAGCCAGAGGAAAAGAAAGAGGAAAAACCCGCTCCTCCCGCGCCCCCTAAGAGCGTGAGGATTGTTAAGACAGAGCAGCCAGCGCCCAAGGCGCCTGCAGCATGGGCGGCCCCACAAGCCCAAAAAGCAAGCGCGCCAAGCAAGCAACAAGCGCAGAGGCAGCAGGAACCAGTGAAAAAACAGGGTGGGACCAAGTCAGCTGCCCCCAAGCTCAAGACCGGGATTCCGGGAATGGACGAGCTCTTAATCGGCGGTTTTCCCGAGGGCCACGTAATCCTGCTTTCCGGTGAAGCGGGAGCCGGGAAAACCCTTTTCGGCATGCAGTACGCGGCCTCAGGCGCTGCAGAATACGGTGAGAAAAGCATCTTTTTTTCTTTCGAGCAAGACAGGGCGGACATTGAGGCGCAGGCAGCTGTTTTCGGCTGGAACATTGAAGAACTCGAGGCATCAGGCAATTTCAAGCTAGTTACTTACTCTGAAGAGGGAAAAAGGGCAATGCAAATGTGGCATGATGTTGAAGAGCAGATTTCAGGTTTCAAGCCACAGCGGGTTGTAGTCGACTCACTCACCACGCTCACTTTTCACTTGGACATGATGACTGGAGTTGAAATGCTTGACGTCATGGGGCTGAGCGCGAAGGAAGCATCGTTCATGCCACAGGGAGACGCGGTAACAAGGAAAACAGTCATGGACATCATGAAGAGCCTTAAGAAGTCACAGGCTACTACCCTGCTAATAGCCGAGCTCCCTCCCTCTGGTAAGGGCGGGTTGAGCAGGGACACTGTCTCAGAGTACCTCGCGGATGGGGTATTGACCTTGAGGTATCGCCCGGAGTCAGAGAACTCTTTCGCAGTCGTGCAAGTCAGGAAAATGAGGGGCACCATGCACAAAAGGCAGGAGTTCCAAACAGCCCTAGAAGAAGGAAGCGGCGTGAGTGTTCTTGTTGAATCGCTCACTCGCTAGTCTTCTTTATCTTTCTGTTCTGCTGCGTTTTTCATCAGCTGGGGCAGGGCAATCTCCCTATGCAGTTCTGTTAGCTGTTCCAAGAGCTCTTCAGCCTCTTCCTGCTTCCCTTGGTTAAGCTTAATCTCGTAAAGGAGCTCTATTGCCTCAGCGCAATCAGGCCTAACCTCAAGCGCTTTCTCGCAGAACTCCACCGCCAGTTTCCTGTTCTGTTTGGCTTCGCGGCCCCCTTCTTCCCCGCCTATCTTGCAGTAAATATCGTAGTGCGCGAGCGCAGCATTGTACGCGGCAATAAAGTTTTCCGGCTCCTGCGCAATCTCGCTTTCATAGTAAATGAGCGCGCGGTAAGGGTCGCTTTTGTGGTTCTTGTAGTGGTTGCCTATTAGCACGCGGGGGCTCTCCCCACCATCAAAATAATCCGGGCCACTAGCCCTCCTAGCATCTTGAATCTCCTTGACCATTGCCAAGGCCACGTTAACGTGTTCTGTTCTCCCTTCTACCCTACCGCCTATTGCTATCGGTGGAACCATTCAATCACCCTTTAACGCCGCAGCTTGCTCAAACTCCCATCTCCTAAACTGCTTTTGTAGCTCGAGGTCCAGGTTTTTCAACTGCTCCCAGAAATTGTTTGCTTCCTTTTCTTTTCCTTCCCCGAGCTTAATCTCGTAAAGGAGCTCTATTGCCTCGGAGCAATCAGGCCTGAGCTCAAGCGCTTTCTCGCATAGCTCTTCAGCCCTCTTCTTGTATTCATCTCTGCCAGGGGCTTCCTCTGGCTCGTTTAAGTAGACAATATAACTTATGTAAGCGGCTTTAGAGCAGGCCATGAAATTCCCGGGCTCCTGCTCAACCGCCTTGTCATAACTGGCGAGCGCGCCATAAAAGTCCTTATTCTCTACGAGCTCATCGGCTTCTTTCACTAGCCGGCTCTCGCCTCCCTTAAAGTAACCCGGGTCAAAGTCCCTTCTAATGCTCTGGTTCCCTTTAACCCTAATCCGAGCTGCTTCCAAGTGCCCTATCTCTTTCTCTGCAATCCCTGGTTGTATTACCTGCGTAACCATCCTGTCACCCATCAACTCCTCTAAAAGCATAGGGTACGCGAGTTTTCAGCATAAAAGCTTAAGCTTTCACTCCGCGTTCTTCACAACGAACCAGACCCTCTGGAAGAGCGTGAGTACTGAGAGCAGTGCTGCTGCAACGATTACGAAGCTAAGCCACATCGGGCCCACCGCTAGGTAGAGCACCATGCCAGCGAGTATTAGGATTAGGCGCTCAGCGCGCTCTAAAACACCGCCCATCATCCTGAGCTTTTTCTCGCTTGTAACAACCTTGCGGTGGTCAGCGTAAGCCCGCGCGTAGGAAACCATTCCGCTCCCGAAAAACAACAGGACGACCAGCCACAAGTACATCGGGATAGTGTAGCCAAACGCTTCTGTTGGAGGGAGGGGGACGAACATAAGCCCAATTAGCAGTAGGGATTCCACCAGGCGGTCTACCATGCCGTCCAAGTACGCGCCCAGGTTTGTCACAGCGCCCGTAACGCGCGCGACACCGCCGTCAACCGCGTCCAAGAGCGCGGAAAGCAAGAACATCAAGAGAGCGATTCCAACGTCCTGGTAAACTGCGAGCGCGAGGAAACCCGCTATTGCCGGAATGATTGAGAGAACAGTCCACTGGTTGGGCGTGAGCGGGATTTTAGAAAAAAGGACGCCGAGCTTTACGCCAACTTGCTCTGCGAAGTCCGCGTGCTTTGACTTAATCACCATCAGCTCACCTCTTCCTCACTGCCTTCAAAAGCTCTTTGTGCAGTTCTTTCGTGCCAGCGGCTATGACACTGAACTTTTCCTTAATGCCCAAGGGCGCGTCAAGCGCTTTCCCAGACGCATCTGTAACCACGCAGTTCTCGTACAGCATTGCAGCCCCGCTCGCGTGGACTACTGAGAGAGTGCCACGCAAGTCCGCGAACGCGTCCCAGCACCCTGCCGCGGTATAGCACATGTCCAACAGGTCCGGGCCCATGCGCCGGTGGTCCAAGAAATTGATTAGCTCGAGCTTTGCCTTGTCACTAATCTTGTCTGTTTTCCCGTGGAAGTCGAAAGCCACTACCGCGCCGGTCTTCTTTTTTTGCGTGCTCGCGTCAACCCGCACGTGGTTCCAGTACACTCCTTTCCCGCGCTGGCAGTAAAACTCTTCCCCAGTGTAAAGGCTGTAAACAAAAGCTTCCGTAACATCCTTCATGCTTCCCCCGTAAGGGGCTACTGCGAGGCCGAAGCAGTAAAACGGCGCGTTCCTCCTCCTGTTCTCAGAGCCGTCGAGAGGATCCAAAACAAAAACGAGCTCGGGCTTTTTCGAGAGCTTGGTAAGCCCTTTTTCCTCTCCCAAGACCGCGCAGGGGACCTTAAGCTTTTTCAGCCCTGCAATAACCGCCTCCTCAATCTCAACGTCCGCGCGCAGCGACTTCTGGCCCAAAGGGTTTTTTCCCACTACATCGCAAGCGTTTTTCCTGCAGGTAATGCGCCTTGCTTCCGCGCCCATCTTCCTAGCAAAGTCAACAAAGCAAAAATGTTTCATTATTACACCGGAAAAACAATCCTAATCGCTTTCAACCCGGTAAGTGATGTCCCCAACAATCCTGTGCGAGATTCCAGTGTTCTGGTCAAGGTAGCGGATGTGTATCTTTCCCTTGTAGTACTCTCCAGCTCCAGGAGCCGCCCCGCTTATCTTATAGCAAGTCGTAGTGAGCTGCGCGTGGTCCCCGCTTGAAATCTCTTCACTAACCGAGCTGAACGAGGGCGTTTCCCTAGCGTCACACGCTATCTCGGTTACCGTGAGCGTGTGGCCAGTCGCCTGAGTGAGGTCGAGCGTGAGCTCTCCCCCAGAAGAAATCTTGTAGCCATAGCAAGAGAAGCCAGCGGGCATCGTGCAAACATTAGGCGCCTGCTCGCGAGGGTTAAGCACCCCCAAGTAAAAAAGCATTGAAACTACTGCGACCATCACCAGAATAGCCCAGCCGTAAGTCATCAAGAACTCCATGGCACTTTGCCCGCGGCAAAGGCCACGTATTTTCGCGGGCGAAAATCCTGTCGCACTTTGTGCTTTCTTTTCTTTAATCATCAAACGCACCTCATTCCAGTTTTGCCACCAAGTCCCCTGTCAACACGTGAGTGAAGTTAGTGTCTATCTCGTAATACTCTATGAAAAGATGCCCCTTGAACGCCTCGCCGGGATCGCCGCTTACAGGGTCCCCTCCCTCGTAATAGCATTGCACGGTCCCATCCGAGAGGGTCTCGTGAGCGCCGTTAAGGATGACCACTTCAGATGGCAGGTCGTGCGAAGAATCCATCTCGGGGTCCAGGCCCTCAACGCACTTCAGCCTCGTGACCGCAATGTCGTGCCCCGTGCTCTGCAGCAAGTCAAGCGTGAGGTACCCGCTAGTGTCCAGCTTGTAGCCATAGCACGCGAAGTCCGCGGGCATGCTGCACGAAGTCGGGAGCAGGCTAACTGGGTTCACTACGCCAAAGTAATACAATGCAGCCATTGCAGTGAGCGTTATCAAGACTGCCCAAGAGTACGTGCTCAAGTATTCTAGAGCGGATTGTCCTTTCCTCATATGCACCAACAGCAATTTTGCCCCCGTGCTTTAAATACATTACTTAGTGCGTGAACGCAGAGTATTCTTTTCCGGTTTCCGCCCAAGCCGCCCGCGCCCCATCATCCAAAGAAGGCTTAACGCGCTCAAGCGCTTTCTCAAAGTGCCGTGCACTAATTTTTTCTGCTTCCAAGTCCTCGCGCATCGCAAACAACCCTGCTTCCATGCAGACCGCGCTGACATCCGCCCCGGAGTACCCTTCTGTTCTGCTCACGAGCCCGCTTATGCTCACGTCTCCCGCGAGCGGCATCTTCTTGGTGTGCACCTCGAAAATGCTTTTCCTCTCTTCCTCATCAGGGAATGGGACGAACAAGACCCGGTCAAGCCTCCCGGGCCTGAGCAGCCCCCTGTCCAACAAGTCCGGGCGGTTTGTCGCAGCCATCACGACCACTTGGTAAGCTGGCTGCACGCCATCCATCTCAGCCATTAGCTGCTCCACAACCCTGGCGCGAGAGCCATCGCCACCCCTGCTCCCGGTAATAGAGTCAATCTCATCAAAGAAAAGCACGCTCGGCGAGACCTCTTTTGCTTTCTTGAAAAGCCTGCGCACAGCGCGCTCGCTCTCACCAAGCCACTTCGAAAAAATCTCTGGGCCGTTAACATGAATAAAGTTAGCGTTAGTTTCAGTCGCGACCGCGCGCGCTAAAAGAGTCTTGCCGCACCCAGGCGGCCCCACCAAGAGCACGCCCTTAGGCGCGCGTATCCCGAGCCTCTCAAAAGAGCCAGGGTGCTTCATGGGCCACTCAACCGCCTCAAGCAGCTCCTGCTTCACTGAATGAAGCCCGCCAACCTCCTCCCAAGAAGTCTTAGGCACTTCAACGCGCACCTCCCTCATCCCAGAGGGCTCAATGCGCTTCAAGGCGTTTAAGAAGTCCCTGCGGCAAACAGTGAGCTGGCTCATTACCTTATCCGAAAGCCCTGCGTTCTTCCCGCTCTTTATCTGCGGCAGTATGCCTCGCAGCGCGTGCATCGCAGCCTCCTTGCAAAGCGCGCTCACGTCCGCTCCAGTGAACCCGCTCGTCAAGCCAACGAGCTCCTCCAAGGAAACATCTTCTGCCAAAGGCATGCCGCGAGTGTGAATCTGCATTATCTCGCTTCTCCCCACTTTCCCTGGAACGCGTATCGCGACCTCACGGTCAAACCTCCCCGGCCTCCTGAGCGCCGGGTCAATGGAATTCGGCCGGTTGGTGGCGGCTATAACTATAATGTCACCGCGCGCCTCAAGCCCGTCCATAAGAGTAAGCAACTGCGAGACGACCCTGCGTTCCACCTCTCCCCCAACGTCATCGCGCTTTGGCGCTATGGCGTCAATCTCGTCCATGAAAACAACTGTGGGCGCGTTCTCTTTAGCCTCGTCAAAAATCTTGCGCAGGTTCTGCTCGCTCTCCCCATAGTACTTGCTCATCAGCTCTGGGCCGTTAAGCGTGATAAAGTGCGCTTCGCTCTCAGTCGCGACCGCGCGCGCTAAAAGCGTTTTGCCGCATCCAGGCGGGCCCTGCAAGAGCACGCCCTTAGGCGGGGATATGCCAAGGCGCTTGAATACCTCAGGGTGCCTCATTGGCACCTCGACCATCTCGCGGACGGAGTCAATCTCCTCAGAGAGCCCGCCAATGTCCTCGTAATGCACTCCAGACTCTGAAACCGCTTTCATGGGCTTGTTTGAAATAGACAGCTTTGTTGAAGGCGAGATTCTCACTGCCCCAACAGGCTTTGTCTTGACAACAGTGAAGAACAAATTGGTTCCCATCGCGTCAATCAGCAGCCTGTTCCCGGAAAGCAATGGCCTCTCAAGAATCTTCTCATGCACAAACGACACGAAGTCCTTCCGGTACCTGAGCGCCTGCCTGGGCGCGAGGAGCACCTCGCGCGCGTCCTTAACCTCCACGGCGCCAACCTTAATGGTCTCATCAATGCTAACCCCCGTGTTAGTCCGGAGCACGCCGTCAAGCCGTATGGACGCGGCGTCGCCTCCCTTGGCTTCTGCTAAGAGCACTGCGAGCGCGCGCTTGCTCTCAGGGCCCGCTAGTTCCACTACGTCTCCCTCAACAGCACCGAGTAATTTCAAGGTCGCCTTGCTCACGCGCGCGACTCCTTTCCCAACATCGCTTTGAAGGGACTCCCTAACGCGCAGCTCCTTAAACTGGGGCATCAGTAATAGATTAGCGCCTAATAAATAAAACCCCCACCCCACACGCTAATACTCTTTCCTGGGTAATCACCTTTAAATGCGTGGGCGGCATAATCTTGCCGGTGTTCTAATGAAGAGTTACAACCTTGCATTAATTGCATTGCTCTCCGCGCTCGCGGGAGTGCTGCAGGTTTTCAACGGCATAATCGGGTTCCCAACAGGCTTCGGCATGACAATAGACCTGGTTGGCGTTCCCATTCTCCTCGCGTTCTTTTTACTGGGATTTGAGGCGGCGCTTTACACTCTTCTCATAACCGCGTTCCTAATCACAATGCTCTCGCCCACTTCCTGGCTCGGCGCGTCAATGAAGTTCGCTGCCACGCTCCCAATGTTCCTTGTCCCAGCATTTTACATAATGAGCATTGAGAAAGGGGGCTTCCAGAAGCTCGTTGCCAACGGCTTCTTCGCCTTGTTCATCGCGCTAACCGCGTTTGTTTTCGCGGGAATCGTGAACCAGTCATTCCAGCCCGCGGTAGGCGAGGGAATGAACCAAACGCTTTACTCCACCCCGAACGTGAGCGTGCTAGGTACAGAGGTAATTGCAGAGCAGACAATAACACTGGGCTCCCTGCTCCTTGGGCTCTTGCCCATTGCCGCGCTCCTAATCTTCTCGGCTGCGCTCTTGCTTGCTTGGAGGAAGTACGGGGGAAAGTATAAGGTGGAGCCGCTTACCAGCTGGAAAGTGCTTGCGGCAGTCATCCTGGTCGCGGTTTTCGTGCGCGGCGTGTTCTCCATAGTCTCTAACTATTATTATGCGGGCCCCATTTTCTGGCACACTACCCCAGAGCAGCTAATGGCCATCGCGCCATGGTACCTCATATTCGGGTGGAACGCCGTCTTGGGAGTTCTCGAGGTCTCACTCGCGTGGGTTATTGCTTTCAAGTTCAAGTTCGCGGAAAAGTACGGTGAATGGTTTTGAGCCAGGTAAGCGTTAGCGGGGTCTCGTTCTCTTACGCGAGGCACCCCGGCCGAAGGATACTGCGGGGGATTAGCCTGAAAGTGAATAAAGGCGAGCTAGTGGGCGTGATAGGCAACATAGGGGTTGGAAAGTCAACCCTTCTCTACTGCATCAACGGCATAATCCCTAACCTAGTGAAAGGCGACTTCAAGGGAAAAGTGAGGGTTGCTGGAAAAGACCCGGTTAAGCAAGGGCCCAGGAAGCTAGCGGGCAAAGTGGGCTTCCTCTTCCAAGACCCTGACGCGCAAATCTTTTCCCTAACAGTAAGAGACGAAGTCGCTTTCGCGCTTGAAAACGCTGGCTTGCCCGAGCAAGAGGTGCTGGACAGGGTCGCGGAAGCACTCGAGCAAACCGGGCTCACAGAGTACTCGGAATACGACCCGAACAACCTTTCTTTTGGGCAGAGGCAAAAAGTAGCCTTGGCGAGCGTGCTCGCTATGAAGCCCGAAATCCTTTTGCTTGACGAGCCCACCGCGAGCTTGGACCACAAGAGCGCGCAGGAAATATACTCCATAGTGCGCGGGATGTGTGACAAGGGCGCTTGCGCGCTCGTTGTAGAGCACAACACAGAGTACTTGGCAGAGCACGCTGACCGGGTCCTGTTGCTGCAGGACCATGACATCACGCTAGAAGGAAAGCCAGAGAAAGTGTTCTCAAGCCCCCTCATGAAAGAGCTTGGGATAAAAGTCCCTTGCTCCATCTGCATTTCAGGCTGCTTGGGAATGAAGCCAAAGCTCACTCCAGCGGACTTTGAGAAGGAGAGTAAATGATTTCCTACAAGCAGCGCGAATCAATAATCCACTCGCTTGACCCGAGGTTCAAGCTAGTCTCCTTTGCCTTAGTGGTGTTCGCGCTTTTGCTGAACAGCTCGCTCGCTTCAGCGCTCCTGGGCCTCGCGCTCGTTTTCTTTCTTTACATGCTCGCGAGAATACGGCTTGACGAGTTCTACAACGACGCAGCGGGCCTAATGCTCATCACCGCAATCCCGATTCCCCTTCACGCGCTCTCAGTCCCAGGCACTCCCGCGCTAGAGGTCTTCGGCATTGTTTTCTCAGAGCAGGGAGTGCTATTCGGTGCTGCAACCGCGGTTTACCTGATGGTAGTGCTCTCGCTCACAATACTCTTCCTCTACACCACGAAAAGAAGGAAAGTCGTGTCGATGATGGTCTGGTTCAAGGTGCCCGCGGACATGGCGCTCGCCACTTCAATCTCCCTCCGCTTCATACCAATCATTCAGGAGCAAGTGCAGGAGATAAGGGTCTCGCAGGCAGCACGCGGCCACAGGCTCGCGGGCCTTCTTTCCCCAATACCCGTTTTTGTGCCCGCCCTGCACGGTGTTTTCAAGCGCGCTAGGGAAATGAGCTTTTCAATGGAGTCCAGGGGATTTGACCCAGAGAACATAAGAATAAGCACGAGGTTCAACTCCACTGCATCAGACTACCTCGTGCTGCTGCTAATGGCCTTTTCCTCACTAGCCCTCTTGATTGTGTAGGAACCCGAGCCGGATCCATTTCTTGTTTTTCCAAAGCCAGTAAACTAGGAGGCAGGACGCGATGCTAGAGAACACAGTGTACGCTGCCATGGGCGCCAAGTCAATCCCGGGCGGGAGGCCGGGGTGCACCATCGGCCCCCAGTAATCCACGTAGTCATTGAAAAGAAACCACCCAAGCGCTGCAGCAACCATCCACGGCTCTATCTTCTTAAACAAGAACGTGAGTCCTTCTGCAGCCATTCCAATGTGGAGGAGGAAGAGGATTGAGTTGCTGAGCCAAATCGCTGAGGCAGGGTTCAAGAAAAACCAGTGGTAGCCCGCGATTGCCACAAGCGTCCAAACCCCGTACTTGAACAACCCCACTGCAACCAGGTAGTTGAAGAAATCGCTTTGCAATCCAACGAGCCGCTGGATTAGCACGAAAGAGAACAATAAAACGTAAAGCGGGCAGTCAATCAAAAAAAGCCATAGCGCGGGGTCCACTTGCTCCAACTGCCAAGCATAAAAGTAAACCCCGAAAAGAAAGCCAGCTAGGTTGACTGCTACAAGCAATGATACTAGCAAGGCGTCTGTTTGAGAGAAGTTTTTCTTCACATGAACTCCTGCACTATCTTCTTTGCTTTAGAGAACTTGTCTACCTTGATTGCAACCAGCGCCTGGCCCTTTTCCTTGCCGAGCATGTACACGTTAGAAATGTTCACTCCCCCTTCCGCAAGTAATTTCGAGACCTTGGAGAGCTCTCCCGGCTGGTCGTCAAGAGTGAGCACTAGCGTGTCAGAGCTAACAGAGTTATAGCCAACTTTTTCCAGCGCGGCCTTCCCCTTCTTGTCGCTGTCCACCACGAGCTTGACAACAGCGTTCTCGCCTACAACGTCAGCGCTAATGCCCTCTATGTTAACTCCCGCGTTTCCGAGCGCGTCGCTGATATCCGCCAGCAGCCCTACCTTGTCCTTTGCCACTACGACTATCTCCTTCACTTCCTTCACCCCGAGGAATAGATTGCGCGCGCTTGTTTTTAAGGCATTCGGAACCAGCGTTCAAAAGCTCTCGAGCAAGTAGCCCAAGCCCCTGTTTACCTCAAGCGCCCTCTTTTTTGTCATCGAGAACCCCGCGGGGTTTTCCTTCATCTCCTTCAAGTAAAAAAAGAACCAGCCCATCCTATCAATCTTCCAGGCAATCATCGTTGTAATCCCAGTGTTCTCCTCCCACTTCTGCAGCCCCTCAAACTGCTCCCGCGGGATTGAGACCCTGTTTCCGCCCCATGCCTTGGACTCGAAAGCGTACTGCCTCCCCCGCTTGAAAACCAGCAGGTCCGGGGACAAGCTGTTCACGCCCGAGCCCGCTGCGCGAATAACTGAAAACCCTGCGTCCGAGAACTTGTGAATTAATTCCCGCTCCCCGCGCGCGCCTTTCGAGTACCTGTTCACCATGATTATTATTCGGAGCCTTTAACCTTTATAAACTCTGTTCGCGTCTATTAGTGCATGGATGAAATCCGAGTAGGTGACGTGATGAGAAAGGGTGTCGTAACCCTGCCGCAAGGCGAGTCCGTCGCGTCCGCTGCAAAAGTCTTGAAAAAGAACAACATCGGCAGTGTAATCGTTCTCCACAAGAACGAGCCAGTAGGCATACTGACCGAGCGGGACTGCGTGTTCAAGGTGATTGCATCCGGAAAAGATCCGAAGAAGGTAAAGCTTAAAGAGGTAATGAGCTCTCCGCTGAAGGCCGTTGGGCCCGAAGTGGACGTTGAGGAAGCAGCGAGAATGCTGCGTGACGAGAAAATCAAGAGGCTTCCCGTAGTCAATGACAAGGGAAGGCTTATCGGCATACTAAGCGAGACAGACATGACCAAGGTCTCGCCCGCCCTATTTGATATTATTAGGGAGCGCGCGGAGATAGGCCACTACCCGCTCGCAGGCACTTTCACAGGCGTTTGCGAGGGATGCGGCAATTACTCTGAAGACCTGGAAAACTCTAATGGCAAGATGCTGTGCGAGGAATGCCGCGGAGAATGAGCTCTAAATCCCATTACGCTTAAATAATATAAAAGCACGAACCAATGATGCTGTGCAACGGATGGCCGGGGGAGTAACAGCGAGCCATGAACCTGTGTCAACATTGCACAGCACACCCGCTCTCACGCGGGCGCGCTGCCTTCTTCGACTTTTAGCCTGCTCTTTTTCGGAGGTAGAGTTAAACGGAATTGAAGGTGTTGGTAAAACCCGGTTCCAAGCGCTTCAGCGCCCAATGGGATGACTCTATTGGGGGCTTGCGTGTTGGGCTGCCTGAGAGAGCCGAGAAGAACAAGGCCAACCTTGCCTTGCTGAAACGGCTTTCTAAGCTGCTTGGCGCGCGTGCAACGCTTTTGCGCGGGGCCACTTCAAAAAACAAGGTCCTAGGAGTAGAGCTTGATGAACAGGAAGTTAGGCAAAGGATTGAGGAAGCTTCGGAGGACTAAGCCAGCGAGGCACAGGCAGTCAAGGGAAGAGGAGTCCATCCACAGAAAGCAAAAGAAGCTGGAGAGGGCTCTGCAGTCGCTTGAGGGCAAAGTGCTCGTTGTAGAGGGAAAAAATGACTTGGGCTCGCTCAGGAAAGCGGGCGTTTCACAGGAAATCGTGCTCATGAACCAGTCAGCAGGCAAGGTCGCGGACAGGGTCAAAAGAATTGGCTCTGAGGCCGTCGTGCTAACTGATTTTGACCGCAGGGGCGAAGAGCGCTTGCTCCAAATGAAGGAGGCGCTCGAGGCCGTTGGCGTGGGAGCTGACTGTGAAACGCGCAAGGCCTTTCGCGAGGCGCTTGGAGTGAAGTTCTTTGAGGACTTCCACCGCAAGCTTGAGGAGTTCAGGCAAAGGAGTGAAAGGTGATTTCATGGGAAAAACATACATTGACACGGTGAAGTACCTGGTTTACGCGGATGTTAACATCAGCGGGCTAGTGGAAAAGCCAGACGTGGTAGGCGCAATCTTCGGCCAGACCGAGGGATTGCTTGGAGACGAGCTTGACTTGAGAGATCTCCAGAAGAACGGCCGCATCGGAAGGATAGAAGTTGAATTGCAGGCCAAGGGCGGGAAGAGCATTGGAAAAATACTGCTCCCATCCTCTCTTGACATGGTGGAAACATCTATTCTCGCTGCTGCCTTGGAAACCGTTGACAGGGTAGGCCCCTGCGACGCGAAAATCAACGTGCAAAAGATAGAGGACACGCGTAACGTTAAGAGAAAGCAGGTAGTGGACAGGGCTAAGAGCCTTTTGAAGAACATGCTCGGCACACAGATTCCTGAGAGCAAGGAAATCAGCGACTTGGTCCGCAAAGAGGTCAAGATAGCAGAGATTTCCGAGTACGGGCCGGAGAAGCTGCCTTCAGGGCCGAACCTTGACTCGCACGACTCAATCGTCATCGTTGAAGGCAGGGCTGACGTGATTAACCTGCTAAAGAACGATGTTAACAACGCTGTAGCAATAGGAGGCGCGAACGTGCCAAGCACCCTGGCGGACTTATGCCAGAAAAAAGAAACCACTGTCTTCCTCGACGGTGACAGGGGTGGTGACATTATCCTCCGCGAGCTAACGAACGCTTGCGAAATCGATTTCGTCGCCCGCGCGCCAAGAGGAAAAGAAGTGGAAGAGCTAACCCGGAAGGAATTGATTAAGTGCATGCGCTCCAAAGTCCCCCTTGACCAGTACGACGCGGCCAAGAAAGAAGCGTACAGGAGAGGCAGGGACAACAGGAACGACCGCTCGCGCGGAAGGCCCAGCAGGGACGAAAGCACCCGCTCACAGCCAACTACCCCATCCAGCCTCCCTTCAAAGCCTAAGGAAGCCACCCAGGAAAAGCAGCCCGGCGTGCCAGAGCACTTGACCAAGAGCCTTAACGAGCTAGAGAACACCCTCCGCGCAAGGCTTTACGACACCAACATGCGCGTGAAATCCGAGCTCCCGGTAAGGGACCTGGTGCAGACCCTGGCAGAAAGCGATGGAATCAGCGCAGTAGTCCTGGACGGGATTATCACGCAGCGCTTGGTAGACCTCGCGAACAGCAAGGGAGTCAAAACACTGGTTGGAGTAAAACTAGGCAACATCTTCAAGCGCCCGGACGGGATGGTCATCTCAACCAAGACCTCCTAACCCCCCTTTTTTTCTTATTTTTTTAAACCTTTGCAGCCCATTAGTCTACGGTGGTTTTATTGTCCCAGGATAAACGCGCCCAAAGCGCCATTGGATTTCTGCTTCGCAGAAAAGCTCGCGGGCAATCCGCGATGGATTTTTCCTTGCGGAAAAAACTGTCACTTTGCCGCGGGCAAAGTGCCATGGAGTTTCTCATGACTTACGGTTGGGCTATTTTGATTATGCTCGTGGTTATCGCTGTTTTGTTTTATGTGGGTGTTTTGAGTCCTAGGAATGTGGCGCCTAACAGCCTTACTCTTCCCCCAGGCTTTAGCGCGTATGATTATTCGATTGACCAGAGTGGTAACCTTCACTTGGATTTGGGTCATGGGCTTGGCAACCGGATTTATATTACTGGGGTTGCTTGCACTGGTGATTCTGGTTTGAGTAACCCGCATAACGTGAATATTGCGTTGGATTCTGGGAAGCATGCGATGGTTGATTCTGGGAC
>Ga0272442_10003835_pt1 | contig 20890 bp, 25 predicted proteins | sample SSMForm2O_FD_200262 | JGI IMG/M metagenome (GOLD analysis project Ga0272442, IMG submission 200262) | Marine sediment archaeal communities from Little Sippewissett salt marsh, Falmouth, MA, United States - SSM-Form-2O | ecosystem: Environmental > Aquatic > Marine > Wetlands > Sediment ... | reverse complement strand
GGTGTCAAAAAGGCAAGTTGGTAGGAGGATCAATGATTCCATATCCGGTCGGTGACATGCTAACGAGGATCCGCAACGCGAACCATCGGTACCATCCGTCCGTGACGATGCCTCATTCGAACCTGAAAGAGGCAATCGCCAAGATTCTCCACGCGGAGGGGTTCGTTGAAGGGTACGAGGTGATTGATCAGGAGCCGCAGTCGCAGCTTCTGATCCAACTGAAGTACAAGGGTGAGCGTACGCGGGCGAAGCGTGCGATCAGCACGATTCGGCTTGTGAGCAAGCCGAGCCGACGCATCTACGTGGGGAAGGATCAGATTCCGAGTCCGCTTGGCGGAATGGGAGTTTGCATCGTCTCTACGTCCGACGGGGTTCTCTCGGGACGAGAGGCTCGCGATCGCGGTGTCGGCGGCGAAGTGCTGTGCGAAGTGTGGTAAGGGGAGTCGGACGATGTCGAAAGTTGGCAAGGTACCTGTAGTCCTGCCTGAAGGCGTATCCGTATCCGTAAAGGGTGCGACGATCGTCGTAGAAGGGAAGCACGGGCGGCTCGAACAGGCGTTTCGGCCCGATATGGTTGATATCGCCGTGGAAGATGGTGCTGCGACCGTATCCCGAAAGAAGGAAGGAAAAGAATACCGCGCGTACCACGGCCTGTACCGCAGCCTGTTGGCAAACATGGTGCACGGCGTGTCCGAGCGCTGGGAGCGGGGGCTGCTGATCAAAGGCCTCGGATACCGTGGCCGGCTTCAGGGGACCACGCTGATCCTGGATTTAGGGTACTCGGATCCGAAGGAATACGAGGTTCCGAGCGACATCGAGATCGAGCTTCCGAACCCCAACGAGATCGTCCTACGCGGGATCGACAAGCAGCGTGTCGGTCATGTTGCTGCAACGATCCGCGCGCTCCGGAAACCGCGTGTGTACGACGGCAAGGGGATACGATACAGGAACGAGCAGGTCATCCAGAAGGCCGGCAAGATGGGCGGCGCAGCGGGGGCCTAGCGTCATTGTCCTGGACCGAATGAGTGATACTTCGAAGAGGAGAAACGTGCGATGGTAGGAAGCAGTCGAGCGACTGAGCGAGCAAAGCGGCATCGGAGGATTCGCCGGAAGGTCCGTGGAACGGGCGAACGACCTCGATTGTGCGTGACCAAGACAACGCATCACCTGTACGCTCAGGTGATCGACGACGACACCGGAACGACGTTGGCGCAGATCTCCACGATCGACGGGGAGGTGCGCGACACCGTGACCGGTCCGAACATCGCAGCGGCGAAGATACTGGGGAGCAAGCTGGCGGAACGGGCTACGACACAGGGAGTGAAGCGGGTCGTCTTCGATCGCGGAGGGTACCCGTATCACGGCGTCGTGTCTGCGTTTGCTGATGCGTGCCGCGAGGGAGGGCTTGAGCTTTGATCAACCGCGATGAGTATGAGAATGAGATCATCGATATCCGCCGCGTCAGCAAAGTGACGAAGGGTGGACGAAACCTACGCTTCCGCGTGACGATGGTCGTGGGAGACCGCAACGGACTCGTTGGGGTCGGAGTGGGTAGCACACGGGAGATCCCGCGTGCTATCCAGCAGGCGATTCGTGACGCGAAGAAGAACATGGTATCGGTCAACCTCGTGGATAACACGATCCCCCATGAGATCGTCGGGAAGTTCAAGGCAGGACAAGTGCTGCTCAAGCCTGCGTATGAAGGAACGGGCGTGATCGCGGGAACGACGGTAAGTGCAATCTGCCGTCTTGCCGGGATCAAGGACGTGTTGACCAAGTCGATCGGCACAACGAATCCGCTTACGCTGTCGCGTGCTACGCTGAACGGGCTGTCGCGGCTTCGCAGCCGCAAGGAGATCGAAGCCATGCGCGAGTTCAGTGCGGCCAAGGAGGACGAGAATGCGGCTTGAGGATCTTCGCCCGACGAAGGGCAGCAAACACCGCAAGAAGCGGGTTGGGCGAGGCTACGGGTCTGGCCGGGGAGGCCATGAGAGCTGCCGCGGTACGAAGGGGCAGAACTCGCGCTCCGGTGGTGGCACTCGCGTCGGATATGAAGGCGGACAAACGCCCATCTGGATGAGATTTCCGAAACGCGGATTCAACAACTACACGCGGATCGAGTACGCCTGTGTCAATGTGGATGTGCTGGAGGAGCGGTTCGAGGCCGGAGCCGACATTACACCGGAGGCGCTGCTGGACAGCGGCTTGATCAAGGGGCGCGATGTGCGTGTCAAGATTCTTGGGCGCGGAGAACTGGCGAAGGCTCTGAACGTTCGTGCACATCGGTTCACTGCGGACGCACGGCGGAAGATCGAAGCGGTCGGAGGAAAGGCTGAGGAGATCTAGCCATGTGGGAGAAAGTTGCCAGCCTATTCAAGGTCCCTGAGCTGCGAAAGCGTATCCTTTTCACGCTTGGGGCGATCATCATCGTTCGCCTGGGAACGCACATCACGGTTCCCGGTGTCAGCAAAGCAGCGCTGGAAGCGTTCTTCGCGGACCAGAGTGGCGGCGGCATATTCGACTTCTACAACATGTTCAGCGGTGGCGCGCTGAAGAACTTCTCGTTGTTCGCGCTGGGTGTTACGCCGTACATCAACGCGTCGATCATCTTCAGCTTGCTGACCTCGATTATCCCGAAGCTGAAGGAGCTTCAGCAGCAGGGACGCGAGGGGCGGCGAAAGATCACGTCGTACACTCGGTACGCAACGGTCGCGCTGGCGATTGTCCAAGGAATCGCAATTACCGTGATGATTCGCGGAACGTTCAGCGCGAATGCGGGGATCTGGTTCTACATCACGACGATTACTGCGTTAACGGCCGGAACGATCTTCCTGATGTGGCTGGGCGAGCGGATTACCGAGAACGGGATCGGAAACGGAATCAGCATGATCATCATGATCAGTATTCTGTCCCGGTTTCCGCAGAGCATCATGGCAATGTTCCAAGAGGTGAGTGCAGGGAACGCCGGAGCGATATGGATCGTGGTATTCATCGTGCTTCTTGTGGTGGTCATCGCCGGCATGACGATGGTCCAGCAGGGGCAGCGCAAGATCTCGATCCAGTATGCGAAGCGAACGATGGGTCGCAAGATCTACGGCGGGCACACATCACATCTTCCGCTTCGCGTCAATCAGGGCGGTGTAATCCCGGTGATTTTCGCGTCGGCGCTTCTGAGCCTGCCGATCACCATCATGGAAGCGATTCCTCCGGCGAGCAAGTACGTCTACCTGATCGAGAACGGCAGCATTCTGTACATCATTCTATATGTGCTTCTGATCTTCTTCTTCACGTTCTTCTATAGCTCGATCGTGTTCGATCCCACGGACATTGCGAAGAACGTTCGGGAGGCGGGCGGATTCATTCCCGGCGTGCGACCGGGAAAACCGACGGCCGACTACATCTCGTCCGTTCTGAATCGGATGCTCCTGATCGGGGCGCTGTTCCTGTCGGCGATCGCGGTCCTTCCGTACGTGCTGTACGGTGCAAGTGGGCTATCGAGTATGTTCCTGGTGGGGGGAACGTCGCTATTGATCGTGGTCGGTGTCGGCATTGACACGCTGATGCAGATCGAGGCGCACCTGGTGATGCGACACTACGAAAGCCTCACGAAGTCGGGCAAGTTGCTCGGGAGAAGGGGGTAGCGATGAAGCGACGGATCGTCCTTCTCGGCCCCCCGGGAGCAGGCAAGGGTACTCAGGCAAAGCGAATCGTTGAGTACACCGGCGTCGTGCATCTGTCCACGGGTGACATTCTGCGCGATGAAGTGGCGCGCGGCACGGATCTGGGGCGAGAGGCGAAGCAGTACATGGAGAAGGGCGAATTGGTCCCGGATCGATTAATCATCAACATGATTCGCGGACGGATCGAAGCGGCGAACGATGGGTTCCTGCTCGATGGATTCCCGCGCACGGTTCCGCAAGCGGAAGCGCTCGATGGCATTACGCCGCTTGACGTGGTCTTCAACATCGAGTTGTCGCGGGAAGAGGTGCTACGCCGACTGACGGCGCGCCGCGTGTGCGAGCAGTGCGGGACCATATACAACCTGAACTTCGATCCTCCAAAGGATCCGACGAAGTGCGAAGCATGCGGTGGACGGCTGATCCAGCGGTCGGACGATTGGGCCGAAGTGATCGAGAAGCGGTACGACGTGTATCAGCAGTCCACAGCACCGCTCATCTCGTACTACGACGAACACGGAGTACTTCGCACGCTCAACGGGGAGTTGGGCAGCAGTGCAGTGTTCGAGAGCATTCAGTCTGTTCTTAGCGGATGATTTCCATCAAGAACCCGACGGAGCTTTCGGTCATGCGGGAGAACGGCCGGATGTTGGCCGAAATCCTGGAAGTTTTGTGCGAAGAAGCGCGGCCCGGCGTTTCAACCGGCATACTCAATCGGCTGGCAGAAGAGCGCGTACGAGCCTGTGGTGCCGAGCCGGCATTCAGTCTATTCGCCGGGTTTCCCGGTACGATCAATGCGTCGCTGAACGAGGAGATTGTGCACGGCGTACCGAGTGATGCACGAACGTTGTCGGAAGGCGATGTGTTTTCGATCGACATCGGTCTTGTGCGCAGCGGGTTCTGCGCCGACATGGCGAGGACGATCGCGGTTGGACAAGTCCCCGAAGAGGCACAGCATCTGCTTGAGATCGGGGAAAAGAGCTTGTGGGAAGGGATCGAACGCGTTAGAATCGGAAACCGATTGTCCGATGTCTCGCATGCTATCGGTGCCTATGTCGAACAGGCGGGGTATCATGTTGTGCGGGAGTACGTTGGACACGGAATCGGGCGGAAGCTACACGAAGAGCCTCAGATTCCGAACTACGGTCCACCAGGACGCGGGGTTCGGCTTCGACCGGGGATGGTGTTTGCCATCGAACCGATGGTTAAGACCGATGCCCTGCCCACCGTAGTACTCGAAGATGGATGGACGGTAGTCACGGCATCTGGTGGCTTGTCTGTTCACTTCGAGCACACCGTCGCGGTAACGGAAGACGGATATGACGTATTGACGAGGAGGTGACAGGAGGCGACAGTGGCCACAGAAGAGCGACGAGGCAGCAAGAAGGCGGACGTCATTCGCCAGCGGGGAGAAGTTGTTGAGAGTCTCCCGGGTTCGAAGTTCCGCGTTCAACTACCGAACGGGCATGTGATCATGTGTCACATCTCGGGGAGGATCCGCAAGCACTACATACGAATCCTTTCCGGGGACCGGGTGATCGTGGAGATGTCTCCGTACGATTTGACCAAAGGTCGAATCGTGTACCGAGAGAGCTAGTGGCAGGCCTCCTATTCGAATGAAGGTACGAAGTTCAGTTAAGAAGATGTGTTCTCACTGTAAGGTGATTCGGCGTGGGGGACGCGTTCGCGTGATCTGTCGCGACCCGAAGCACAAGCAGCGACAAGGGTAAGTAAGGGGAGTCGATATGGCGCGGATAGCCGGAGTGAATCTTCCGAACAGCAAGCGCATCGAGACCGCTCTGACGTACATCTACGGTGTCGGACAGACGCGGTCCAGCGAGATCATTGAGAAGACGGGAATCTCGCCCGACGTGCGGGTCAAGGACCTCACCGAAAACGAGGTTGCGCTGTTGCGGCGAGAAGTCGAGCAGTACATGGTAGAGGGCGACTTGCGGCGGAGGATTCACGCGAGCATTCAGCGATTGAAGGACATCAATTCCTATCGCGGCACGCGGCACAAGAGACGACTCCCGGTACGCGGTCAGCGGACGCGGGCAAACGCGCGAACCTGGAAGGGCCCCCGCCCGGCCAAGGCAGGAAAGAAGAGGTAGGAGATGGCGAAAAACGTCAAACTAGAACGCGCTCTCGTGAGTATTCACTCGACGTTCAACAACACGATCATCACTGTCTCCGACATGAATGGCAATCCCGTGATGTGGAAGAGTCCGGGCATGGTCGGGTATCGGGGCTCGCGCAAGGGGACGCCGTACGCGGCACAGATTGCAGCTGAATCGCTGGCGCGCGACATGAAGGACTCCGGCATTCGATCGGTCGTTATCCGCGTCAAGGGAACCGGTTCCGGCCGACAGTCGGTGGTGCAGACGATCAAGGCGTCGGGGATTCGCGTGGAAGAGGTCAAGAACGTGACGCCCGTTTCCCACAGCAAGGGGAGAAGATAATGGGACGAGACACAGGTGGTAAGTGCAAGCTGTGCCGTCGCGAAGGGGAGAAGCTCTTCCTTAAGGGTGATCGATGCTACTCGCGTAACTGCGCGGTCGCGCGGAAGAGTTCGCCTCCGGGCGAGGGTTCGAAGAAGCGACGGCCGCGAAGGAGCCAGTACCAGATTCATCTGCGTGCCAAACAGAAGGCAAAACGCACGTATGGACTGCGTGAGAGCCAGTTCCGCAACTATGTCGCGGACGCGAAGCGCAAGAAGGGTGTAACCGGTGAAGCGCTTCTGGGCTTCCTCGAGCGGAGAATGGACAACATGGTGTATCGCTCCGGCTTGGCGACGTCGCGCCAGCAAGCTCGTCAGATGATCACGCACGGACACTTCGAGCTGAACGGACGAGCGACGAACATCCCGTCGGTGCAGCTGCGCGAGGGCGACATCGTCGCTGTCAAGGAAGGGCGACGGAGTCGCGTCAAAGCGATCGTGGAAGCGGGCCAGGGCCGGGATATACCGGGCTGGATCGAGGCCAACGCGGAGGCGATGAAGTTCCAGTTGATCGCCCCTCCGGACGTCAGCCAGATCGGCCAGACGATCGAGGCCAATCTGATCGTTGAGTTCTACTCACGCTAGGAGGCACGATGGACGATATCGTCTTCCCCAAAGAAGTCAAAGCTACAGAACTCGACGAGACGGCGGCGAAGTTGGTCATCGAGCCGCTTGAGCCGGGATTCGCTACGACGTTGGGTAACTCGTTGCGGCGGACGCTGTTGACCGCCATCCCGGGAGCAGCCGTGGTGCGGGTTCGTTTCGCCGGGAAGTACCACGAGTACGACACGATTGAGGGCGTCAAAGAGGACGTGCTTGAGATCATCCTGAATCTGAAGTGTCTGTCGCTACGGCTGCAGGACGATGAGCCGAAGCGTCTCACGCTGGAGAAGAAAGGAGCGGGAGACGTTACGGCTGCCGATATTTCGGTCCCCACAGGGGTGGAGATCACAAACCCCGATCTTCATATCGCGACGCTGAATAGCGGGGGCGTCCTCGATTTGGAGATGGAAGTGGAGACAGGATTCGGATACGTACCGGCGGAACTGAATCGCGAAGAAGACGCTCCGATTTCGGTCATCCCAATCGATGCGGACTTCTCACCAGTGAAGAAGGTGAACTTCATCGTCGAGGAGACGCGTGTCGGCGGGAAGACGGGCTACGAGCGACTGCTCCTCGAGATGGACACCAACGGGGGGATTCGCCCAGAGGAAGCGTTGTCCGAGGCAAGCCGTATCCTGCGTCGACACCTGGACATCTTCGGCAGCTTTACCGAGCACCCGTTCGGCGTGAGCATCGAGGAGACTGAAGAGGCGGAGGATACGGAGTTGTCGATTCCGCTGTCGGAACTTGGCATCGATCAACGTGCGTGTAACCTGCTGCATGAAGCGGACATCACGACATTGAGCCAGTTGCTGGCGCACCCGCGTGAGGAACTCCTCGACATCCACGGCTTTGGCGGGAAGACGCTGAGCAAGGTGGAGGAGCGGCTGAGTGAACTTGGGCATGCCCTGAAGAGCGAAGGGGAGATACCGCGATGAGACATAGAAGGACCGTCGACAAGCTGGGCTTGAAGACGCCGGGACATCGGAAGAGCGTTCTGGCGAACCTGACCAAAGCGCTGATCATGAACTCGAAGGTCGATACGACGTTGGTGCGCGCGAAGGCAGGACAACGGTTTGCCGAACGGGTCATCACGTTGGCGCGTCGTGGGGATCACCACGCGCGGCGGATCGCATTCTCCCGTCTGCGGGACAAGGAAGCGGTGACCAAGCTGTTCGACGAGCTTGGGCCGAAATTCCAGGAACGATCCGGCGGATATACGCGTGTGGTGAAACTGGGCCCGCGCAGGGGAGACGGCGCCGAACGCGCTCGTCTCATGCTGGTGGAGTAACAGACGCGCAGTTCATCGCCGTTAGACCTGAGAGATGAAAAACCGCCGGATCGAAGACGGTGCGGCGGGTTTTCGTTTGACTTCGGAGAATACGTTGGGAAGCGCTTGGTCTTCTAGTGCTGGGGACTGGCGGACTCGCGAATACCCAGGCGGCTACGCAGGCGCATGAGCATGTCGACGACCATCGACTCCAGTGTGAACCGCGGTGTCCATCCCCATTCCTCGCGAGCGGCGGAATCGTCGATGTCTTGCGGCCACGAGTCGGCGATCGCTTGCCTAAAGTCCGGGGCGTACTCAATCGTGAAATGTGGAATGTGTTTCGTGATCTCCGATGCGAGATCGGCCGCCGAGAAGCTCATGCCTGCGATGTTGAAATCGCAGTGGTGATGCAGTCTGCTCGAATCGGCTGCCATCAGATCGATCGTCGCCTTGATACAGTCTGGCATGTACATCATGGGCAGGGTCGTGTCTGGCCCAACGAAACAAGTATACCGACCGCGTTGGAGAGCCTGGTAGAACATGTCGACCGCATAGTCGGTTGTCCCGCCGCCGGGCGGCGTCTCGCTGGAGATGATGCCCGGGTATCGGATTCCACGAACGTCGAGCCCGTAGCGGGAGACGTAGTACTCGCCGAGCAATTCGCCGGTGACCTTGGTGACGCCGTACATCGTGGTCGGCTGCAACACGGTATCCTGTGGGGCGCGATCGCGGGGGGTGCGAGGCCCGAACGCTGCAATGGAGCTGGGAACGAATACCTTGGATACCTCGAACTCCCGCGCGGATTCCAGGACATTGATCGTGCCCTCTACGTTGACCAACCATGCGCGTTGGGGCTTTGACTCGCCGGTTGCGGAGAGGATGGCGGCAAGGTGATAGATCGTGCCGACGTCGTATGTGTCGATCAACCGGTCGACGGTCTCGCGCTCGGTAACGTCCGCCGTTTCGTACGGGCCGTGGCGGCAGAACTCCGGTTGTGCCTCGATACGGTCTGCGGCGATCACGTTGGCGTTACCGTGACGCTGACGCAAGACGGCGGTCAGCTCCGATCCGATCTGTCCAAGGGCGCCTGTGACGAGGATGTGCGTGTTCTTGACGGTCAATCGAACACCCCCTTGCGTGATGTGCGCTGATTGTACGCAAGGGAGCGTGTCCGACCAACGTGGGCGGTTGGACCAGCGATTGCGATCCCGAAAGCGGGGTTCTATACTCGTTTGCCATGGGTACAGCGCTCGGAATCGACATCGGCGGCACGTTCATTGACGTTGTGATCGCAGACGGAGAGACGGTCCGGATGGTCAAGGTTCCATCCACACCGTCCGCTCCGGCGCGTGGGGTGATCGAAGCGTTGGCCGTCCTGCGGGACGCGGCGGACCTTGACGCTGCAGACGTGCGACGCGTGGTTCACGGGTCTACGGTGGCAACGAACGCCCTGCTCGAAGGGGGCTGGGCGAAGGCGGCGTTGGTCACGACGCGCGGCTTTCGCGATGTGCTCGAGATCGGACGGCAGGATCGTCCGTCGCTGTACGATCTTACGGGGCGGCGTGCACCGGCGGTGATCCCACGCGACCTGCGGTTTGAGATTGCGGAGCGCGTTGACGCGGCCGGCCAGCCGATCGAGCGGCCGGCCGAAGGCGAGTTAGCGGCACTGGTCGGCGCGCTTCGCGACAGCGGGGTTGCGGCGGTGGCCGTGGTGTTCCTGTTCTCATACCTGTATCCGAATCACGAGCGGATCGTGGGGGATACGTTGGCTCGCGAACTGGGCATTCCGGTGGCGTGCTCAAGTGAGGTGCTCCCCGAGTTTCGGGAGTACGAGCGATCCATGACTACCGCGATCTCTGCGGCACTACAGCCGGTGGTAGGCGAGTACCTCTCGGAACTTGAAGCCGCGTCTGTCGGCCTTGGACTCCCGACGAGATGGCAGATCATGCAGTCGAGTGGAACGGTGGCCAGCGCCGAGAGAGCGCAACGACATCCCGCACGCATTCTGCTTTCCGGACCGGCCGGCGGTGTGAAAGGTGCCCGAGTGATCGGCGATCTCATCGGGGAAACGAACCTGATCACGATGGACATGGGCGGAACGAGTTGCGATGTGTCATTAATCCACAACGGGAGCATCGGATGGACGCGGGAAGGCGCGGTCGGCGGGTATCCGGTCGCGTTGCCAATGGTGGAGATTCACACGATTGGAGCCGGGGGCGGGAGTATTGCGTGGATCGATCCGGGCGGTGCGCTGAGAGTCGGACCGCAGAGCGCGGGATCGGACCCGGGGCCGGTCTGCTACGGCCACGGCGGGCAGCGTGCGACGGTAACGGATGCTCATCTCGTTCTTGGCCATCTGCCGGCTGAGCAGTCGCTCGGCGGCCTTCCGCGGTTGGATGCGGTGGAGGCTCGTCGCGCGGTGGAGGCAATCGCAACGGGCCTGTCGATGTCCGTGGAAAGCGCGGCGCTTGGGATTCTTGAAGTTGCGGATGCGGCGATGGAACGTGCGATTCGTGTCATTAGCGTGGAACGGGGACACGATCCGCGCGAGTTTGCGCTTCTGGCGTTCGGTGGAGCGGGCCCGTTGCACGCGGTATCGATCGCGCGAAGGCTGGCGATCCCACGAGTGATCATCCCGCCGGTTGCCGGCGTGCTGTCCGCGTACGGCCTGCTGGCAGCGGAGAGCGGTCACGATTTCAGTCGAAGCATCGTGCGTTCGTTGTCGTTGCTTGCGCCCGAGGACGTTGCGGCGGTTGTCGGTGAAATGGCTCGCGAGGGGCTGGTAACACTGCGCGCTGAGGGGGTCGAGGAAAGCGAGATTCGGCTTCGCGCATCGGCGGACCTACGCTACCTAGGCCAGTCACACGAAGTCAACGTGGATCTTCCGGTAGACACGGCGAGTCCGGAACACACGATCGTATGCCTATCGACTCTCCGCCGCGCGTTCGATGCCAGCCACGAAGCCCGATTCGGGCACAGCGCAGCAGATGAGGATGTCGAACTTGTCACCGTGCGTGTTCGCGCGTCGGGACCGGCGGTCGCTCGATCGCTTGACGGAATTGATGGAGACGGCTCGTCGTCGGCGGACGTATGCGGACCGGTGTGGTTCAACGCGACCGGCCCGGTAGAGACTCCGTCTGTGCATCGTGAGCGCCTCCGTGACGGCAGGCCGGTTGTCGGCCCAATGATCGTGGTCAGCGGCGATGCAACGTTGGTGATCCCACCGGAAACGACCGGCAGAATCGACGAATCCGGTATCGTCACCTTGGAGGTCGGATGATGGTGGAGGCAGCGCGGATCGATCCAATCACCCTCGAAGTGCTCCGTCACGCATTCACTGCGGTGGCCGAGGAGATGAATGCAAACCTGGTTCGCTCGGCGTACAGCCCGAACATCAAGGAACGTCGTGACTGCTCGAGCGCGTTGTTCGACGTTCGAGGGGAGATGGTGTCTCAGGCGGAGTCGATTCCGGTTCACCTCGGCGCCATGCCGTTCTCCGTGAAGGCGGCAATTCGGGATGCTGGAGCGGCTGTCCCGGGCGACGTGCTTGTTCTCAACGACCCGTACAACGGCGGGGCGCATCTGCCAGATATCACGTTCGTCGCGCCGGTGTTCCGGGAAGAAACGCTCGTGGGGTACGTAGCCAACCGGGCTCATCACGCAGACGTTGGTGGCAAGGAACCGGGCAGCGTGGCGGGTGACGCGGTGGAAATATACCAGGAAGGTCTACGGATCCCGGTGGTTCGGTTGTGGAAGGGCGGCGTTCTCGATAGGGAGCTTCTGGCGTTGATCCTGCTGAACGTTCGGACTCCAGACGAACGGTGGGGAGACTTGCGTGCACAGTACGCTGCGTGCCGCACCGGCATCGAGCGACTGCTTGCGATTGTGGAGCGGCGCGGGGAGGAGAACGTACGTCAGGGCATGGACGCGGTGTTGGACTACTCGGAACGCCGGATGCGTGAGGAGATTCGCAGAATCCCGGACGGGCAGTCGACGTTTGAGGACCGGCTGGACAACGACGGAATCCACGATGCTCCGGTCGTTCTGATTGCGACGATTACGGTGTATGGCGGCGAGATCACGGTCGACTTCTCGTCGTCCGACGAGCAGGTAGCTGGTCCAATCAACGCTGTGCGAGCGGTCACGGCGTCGGCGACGTACTTCGCGATTCGCGCGCTGACTGACCCGGACATCCCTCCAAACGCGGGGTGTTACCGGCCGATCCATCTTGTGACGCGTCCTGCGAGCGTTGTGGATGCCGCACCGCCCGCTCCGGTTGTCGGCGGGAACCTGGAGACGGCACAGCGCATCGTCGACGTTGTGATGGGGGCATGGGCGGGCATTGCGGCGGATCGCGCAATCGCAGCGTGCCAGGGAACGATGAACAACATCGCAATCGGCGGGACAGATCCGCGAAACGGCCGACCGTACACGCTGTACGAGACGATCGCCGGGGGGTACGGGGCGAGTGCGCGATGCGATGGAGAAGACGGAATTCACTCCCACATGACCAATACCCTCAACACGCCGGTGGAAGCGCTGGAGACCGCATACCCGTTGCGGGTCGAGCGATACGAGCTGGTGCAGGGGACCGGCGGCCGCGGAACGCATCGCGGTGGAATGGGAATCCGGCGAGACGTCCGCGTACTTGGACACGATGCACGGGTCTCGCTTCTCACGGATCGGCGCTGCTATCCGCCGTACGGCATCAGCGGGGGAGAACACGGTGTGCCGGGACGGAACGCTTTGGTACGACAAGACGGGCGGGAGTCCGAGCTTCCCGGGAAGACGTCGATGACGGTCCATGCGGGCGAGGCAATCAGCATCCAAACGCCGGGAGGTGGGGGGTATGGACCGTGGGATCAACGATCGGGTGATGCCGTAGAGCGGGACAAGCGGGAAGGCCGGATCTAGGGAGATCGCTGGAGGCTACGAGCCAGTTCCGCCGGACATCAACGTGGCTGACCACTCGATCTCGTATACAGTTCCATTGATCGTCTGCGTGCCGGTGCCGGCCATGTTTGTGGAGTCGAACCCGCCACTCAGGTCGAGGAGCACCACGGCGGGCGGGGTTACGAGGTTGTTGGTTCCCGATGCCTCGATTATCAACGTGGAACCGGTGGAGCGGCCGTTATCGATGGTGATGTCGAACGTCTCCTGACTGCTGGTGAGGGTGACCGTCCCGCTGATGATGCGGTTCTCGTGCGCAAGGTTCAGCGATAGTGGCGAAGACAGACCGGTGGCGGGTCCGGTGAGCCAGCTGATCTGGCCCGCCCAGGTTCCGGAGAGATCGATCGGAACGATTGCCGTGCATCCGCACAGCAGGCAGAGAAGCGCGATACCGATTCCGGCAACCCATCGCTTGTCTTGTCGACGCATCATGACCACCGAGATGGAGTCTGATCGAAGTTGCGGGGCGAAGACAGGAGACATGACGCGGGCGAAGCGGACGTAGAGCACCTCCGAGCGGGGGACTCAATGCGCATACAGCGCGATGTAGCTGATGGATTCTAGTATAGACCGAATTCGACGGCGATGATCAGCGCAATGGATGATGTGACACAGGCGATGAGTGCAGCCGGAAGACCGCGACGAATCCACTGACGTGTGCTGATCGGGGCGCGTGCCTTCTCGCTGTACGACACCACAATGACGTTTGCCGTAGCGCCCACGGGGGTGGCGTTCCCTCCGAAGCCGACTCCGAGAGCGAGGGCCCACCACAGGGGAGCCGCGGCAACGCCGTGGGACGCGAGGCCTGCGAGGATCGGCAACATCGCGATCGTGAATGGGACGTTGTCAACGAGTGCCGACATGACCGCCGCCGCCCATAGGACTACGAGAGAAGCGACAACCATCCCGTGGTCGGTTAGGCCGGCGATCGCGGATGCTACAAGGGCAAGTGCGCCGCTTGCTTCTAGTCCGCCGACAATGATGAATAGGCCAATGAAGAAGAGCAGAACGTCCCAGTGAACCGATTCCAGAGTCTCACGGATATCGGGCCACACCGTCACGAGGCCAGCCGTCGCGCCCAGCAGCGCGACGATGCCGGATTCCAGCCCGATCTGGTCGTGGACGAAAAACAGCACGACCGTTGCTCCTAGGACGATGAGCATCCGGCGAGTGGTCTTCGGATCGGTCAGCGCACGGCGCTCGTCCATTTCGGCCAGTCGATCCAGGTTCTGCGGGGGCGTTGACAAGACCGAACGATACGACAGGAGGAAGAAGCCGACGACCACGCTCCACACGATGAGTACGACCGGCATCAAGTGAACGACGAAATCGGTGAACGTTAGGCCTGCGGCGGAGCCGATGAGGATGTTCGGCGGATCCCCAATCAATGTGGCGACGCCGCCGATGTTGGACAGCATGACTTCGCCGATGAGAAACGGTGTCGCCGGGACATCGAGGATGTCGGCAATCGACAACGTGATGGGGATCATCAGGATAATCGTGGTGACGTTGTCCAGCAGCATCGATACCACGCTGGTTGCAAGGCCGAGGAGAACGAACAGAAGCCACAGGCGTCCCCGCGCCAGCTTGGCGGCCTTCACGGCCAGGTACTCGAAGAATCCGGTGCGGCGGAACAGACTGACGATGATCATCATGCCCAGCAGAAGGGCAATCGTATTCGGATCGGTTGCTTCAGCCGCCTGATTCGGGCCGTAGAATGAAAGCCACGATCCGATACACAACATGCCGATCGATCCCAACAACACAACGACCGTCCGATGTACGGACTCGGTGAGAATCCCCGCGTACGTGACCAAGAACAGTGTCGTGGATACGATGATCGGCCAATTCCAATTGGCCATGCGCCAATCGTATCGGCGTCCGGGTTTGCGATCAAGACGCGGAATGACAGGTCAGCTATAATGCGTCCAGTACACCAAGAGGAGGCTGCGTGCCCGAACTACCGGAACTGGAGGTCATGCGAGAGGTCCTGTCGGATCAAGTCGCGGGGCGAGAAATCGCAGGCGTCCGGGTCTTGCACCCGGAGATCCTCAAAACCGTCGAGCCGGCGGTGGTACAGCTTGTGGGACAGGCTTTCCGTTGTGTGTCGCGCCGCGGGAAACACTTGGTGCTCACGTGTTCCGATGAGCTTCATCTCGTCATTCACCTGATGCTGGCCGGGCGCCTTGTGCTGTCGCGTGATGAGGCCAAGGCGACGAAGGCTACGGCGTTTCTCGTATCGTTCGCCGACGGTGGGGACCTGCGAGTGATCGAAAACACAAAGGTCCGCCGAGCCGGTGTTTTCGTGGTGAAGGATCCGGCTGACGTACGTCGAGTCGCGGAACAGGGCGTGGAGCCTCTGTGCGAAGCCTTCACGCCAGAGTGGCTCGCCGCTACGGCGGCGGGCGTGCGACGGCAACTGAAGAAGCTGCTGACGGACCAGCGAACCATCGCGGGGATCGGTAGCGCGTACGCGGATGAAATCGCCTTTGTCGCCGGGCTGTCACCGCTGCGCTACGTGAGTACGCTATCGGCGGACGAGGTAAGCCGGCTGCACGGCTCAGTTCGGGAGGTGCTGCACGAGGCGATTGAGGCGATCCGCGTGCAGAGTAATGGAGCGCAGATTGCGGATCACGACCGTGGATTCGTCCGTGTGTACAATCGGGCCGGACAACCGTGTGTACGGTGCGGTACGCCGATTGCGGAGATTCGATACGCGGAGAAGCGCACGTACTACTGCCCGAACTGCCAGACGAGTGGGAAGATCTTGCGTGATCGGCGAAGCTGGCTGACCCGATAGCTCACTGCGTCGTCGCTGTGCTAGCAGATCCGCGGGACCGGGTCTCCGAGAGGCATATCGAGGAAGCGGCGTCCGCCGACTTCCGTTTCCAGCAGCACGCGGCCGGGATACTCGTCGGTGATGCGGCCGATCCGCCGTGCATCAACGCCAAGTACATGTGAAATCAGCATCTGCACGATGTCCTCTGCCACTTCTTCGGCAACGACGAGTATTGCCTTCCCTTCGTTGGCTACGGTGAGGGGCGAGATCCCAAGAAGGTCGGAGAGCGCGACGACTTCAGAACGCATCGGAATGGCACCGTCTTCGATTGAGATGCACGTACCGGACTTGCGAGCCATTTCGTTAAGTGCAGCTGCGAGGCCCCCGCGGGTTGGATCCTTCATGCCGTGAATCTGCGCTGCGTGCCGCTCGATCACCGGTGCCAGAAGTGGCCACAGTGGCGCGACGTCGCTTCGCAGAGGCGTAGTCAGGTGGAATTCCTCGCGTGCAGCAAGGAGCGCCATGCCGTGATCGCCGATTGTGCCGGTGACGATGACCTGGTCCCCGGCTTGCAGGTTGGCGTCTCCGATAATGAGCGCGGTCGACCCGATGCCTGTTGTGTTCAGTGCAATGCCGTCCAGCTCTCCGGCGGGCATCACTTTCGTGTCGCCGCACACCACCGCTGCACCGGAGGCGTGGAGAGCGTCCGCGAAGGAGTCGAGTATCTTTTCAAGATCGGCGATTGCGAACCCTTCTTCGATGATTGCTGCGAGCGTGAGGCGGAGCGGACGTGCGCCCATCATCACGAGATCGTTGATCGTTCCGGCGGCCGCAAGGCGGCCGATGTCGCCGCCCGGGAAGAAGACCGGTTTCACAACGTGGCTATCCGTTGTAACAACGACCGTCTCGCCCGGGGGGATGGAGACTGTGGCGCCGTCGTCCAGTGCGGCAAGGCCGACGGCCGACGGGCCGTCTACGCCTGCGCGCTCAGAAAAGCGGGGCACAATGAGGCGATCGAGCAGTTCTCCCATCAGCTCGCCGCCCGCTCCATGCATCATGGTGATGCGGTTGTCAGTGCTTCTCATAGCGATCGCTCCCCCCCGTATCGGAACCAGATGTGACACGCGCCTTCGCTTCCCACCATGCACGGCCCAACCGGCGATAGCGGTGTGCACCGCGTGGCGAACAGCGGACAGTCGGACGGGACGGCTCGTGCTGTTAGCACGTCCGGGCACCGGCAACCGGGTACGGCGTCGACCGGTTCATCAATCTCCACGGGAAACCGCTTGCGGGCGTCGAACCGCTGGAACGTGCGGCGCAGTCGAAGTCCGGAGCCGGGAATGACTCCGATCCCCCGCCACGACGCGTCGGCCGATTCAAAGACCTGCTCGATCAAGGCGCGAGCGACCGGGCTCCCGTTCGGGTCGACGGCCCGTGGGTATGCGTTTTCCACCTTCGCTACGCCGTCGCGGCGTTGGCGTAAGAGCAACGCGACTGCGTAGAGAATGTCGAGGGGTTCGAAACCGCCAACCACAGTCGGAACGCCCCGGTCTGCCAACGCCGTCTCGTACGGTGGGAGGCCGATGATCGTCGATACGTGCCCGGGTGCGAGGTATCCGCCGATCCGGCTTCCCGGAAGCTCGAGGAGCGCTACCATAGCTTGAGGAATCGTCTTGTGCGATGCGAGCACGTAGAGATTGTCCGGCGGACTGTCGAGCAAGACGGCGGCGGTCATCGGTGCAGTCGTCTCGAAGCCGACGGCGAAGAAGACGACCGGTCGATCCGTCGTGCGGGCCACGTTGACGGCGTCTGCAGCGGAGAGCACGGTATGGACGTGTGCCCCTTCACTCCGTGCGCCGTCGAGGGAGAGGTGGCTTCCGGGTACGCGGAGCATGTCGCCGAACGTGCAGACCACAGCGCCGGCACGGGCCATTCCAATAGCCGTATCAATGTCGGCTGTCGGTGTGACGCACACCGGGCAGCCGGGTCCTTCCAAGACATCGACCGTGTCGGGAAGGAACCGGCGGAGGCCGTTCTGTGTGATTGCCATCTCGTGCGTGCCGCACACGTGAACGATCTTCAACGGGTCCGGCGGAGCAAGGAGCGCGATCGCGTCGGACAGCGCCTTGCCGCGTTTGGGGTCGGCGAAGTGAAACGGGCGGGGCATCAGGATCCTCGTTCTGTCTCGTCTACGGGAGTCGCAGGATTCGGCAGTTCCGGCGCCGGAGAATCCTCCGAATCGAGGAGCGACTGGGCCAATTCGTCGAACAGACGGAGGGTTTCCTCCCCGTCGGCGGGTGAAAGGCGCCGGATGGCGAATCCGGTGTGTACGAGGACGTAGTCGCCGACGGCAACCGGTTCGGTCAGTGTGTCGAGCCTGGCGGCCGTCCGTACGCCGTTGTAATCGACAACTGCCGTATTGTCGGATATCGAGATTACCTGGGCAGGTGCAGCTAGGCACATAATGTAGATCACCGAGCCGCAGTATATCGGTCAGTGCGTGGCAGCGCACTGCCGGACGGCCGAACCGATGTCTGCGTGACGTTCGCACGACGGCGGCCGGATAGTGTACGGTTTCGGTTGTAGAACCGATGGACGTGTGTGAGGTGATCGAATGTGGCAAGCGACCTGTATGAGCGAATCTACGCTGTGGTGAAGCGAATCCCCGAGGGAAACGTGGCGACATACGGACAGATCGCGGCGATGGTTGGGATGCCGCGGGCGGCGCGGCAGGTCGGGTACGCGATGGCGGCACTCGGTCGAGGAGAACCGCGTCCCGAAGTGCCGTGGCATCGCGTAGTGAACGTGAAAGGGGAGTCATCAATCGGCGGCGAGCAGATCCGACGGCTGTTGGACGAAGGCGTGGCGTTCGATGCCAATGGACGGATTGACCTCAAGCAATACGGGTGGCATGACTACGAGGAGACCGGACTTTTCGGCTAGAGAGGACGGCTGTGAGGAGCAGGTGACTGTTGTCGATCTGCACGTGCATTCGCATTACAGCCGTGCGACGAGCCGTGCGATGACGCTCGACGGGATGGCCGGGTTTGCGCGTAAGAAGGGGATCGATGCGGTCGGGACGGGCGACTTCACGCATCCCGAATGGATCGAGACGCTGGAAACAACGCTGAGACCCGATCGAGAGGGAGTGTACCGCCACAACCAGGTTCGCTTCGTGCTGACGACGGAGATTGCGGGCATCTGGAGGACTCGGGGACGCACCTACCGAATCCACCTGCTTGTATGGGCTCCAAATCTGGAAGGGGCGAAACGGATCGCTCACGAGTTGGGACGTCTGGGGAAGCTTGCGGCCGACGGCCGGCCGATCTTCTCTGCGTCGGCACGCGCGCTGTGCGAAGCGATTTGGACGGCGGATGAGGCGGCAACCGTGATCCCGGCGCACGTGTGGACTCCGTGGTACTCGCTGTTCGGAGCGAAGTCGGGGTTCGATACGCTCGAGGAGTGCTTCGGGGATTTGTCGCCGCGTATCTTCGCCCTGGAGACCGGTCTGTCGAGCGATCCAGCGATGAATCGACGGGTGTCGGCCCTGGATCGCTACGCGTTGGTGTCGTTCTCGGATGCGCATTCTCCGCCCAACCTCGGGCGCGAGGCAACGGTCCTGGCCCTCGATGAATTGACGTATTCGTCGTTGGTCGATGCGATCCGTGGGCGGGAGGATCTGCGAGGGACGATCGAGTACTACCCGCAAGAGGGCAAGTACCACTACGACGGGCATCGAACGTGCGGCGTGTCCCTGTCTCCGGACGAGGCTCGAAGCCTGGACAATCGATGTCCGGTATGCGGACGCGCGCTAACGATCGGCGTGCTACACCGCGTCGAAGAGCTGGCCGATCGCGACGCCGACGCAGAAGCAACCCGCCAAGACACGTTCTGGCATCTCATTCCACTGCGGGAAATCGTCGCATACGTTCTCGGCGTGGGAACGAAGACGAAAGCGGTCAAGCGGACGGTGGACCAGATGATCGACCAGTTCGGCACGGAGTTCAGCGTCCTTCTCAGCCAGCCTCTGAACGACATCGAACGGTCGTTTGGACTCAGGATTGCCGAGGCAATCGGCCACGTGCGGCGAGGAAACGTGACTGTACAACCCGGGTACGACGGGGTGTTTGGTGAGATTCAGATCCCGCTTCTGGAGTCGACTACGAGGCAAAGAAGGCGCTAATCGACTCCTGAACGGCGGCCTTTACGTCGTCGCCGGCGAACGCCGCGCGCACGCCGTTTTCTGCCAACGTACGTACGGTGTCCTCCGTCAGGGAGAAAGCGTCGACCACTCGTTCGTACTCCTGCGTCATCGATATCGCCGACATCAGCCGGTTGTCCGTGTTCAGCGTTATTGGGATACCGAGGTCGAGGTACCGCTTCAACGGATGGTCGGCGTATGTGTCGATTACACCGGAGATCTGAAGGTTTGATGTCGGGCAGACCTCGAGTGGTGTTTTGCTCTTGGCTATGCGGGCTTCGGTCTTTGCGTTCTGGTATAGGTAGACGCCGTGTCCGATGCGGTCGGTACCGAGATCGAGCGCTTCGCGAATGTGCTCCGGACAGCAGCTCTCGCCTGCGTGGAGCGTAAGATGTACACCCGCTGCGTGAACGAAGTCGATGGCTTCCCGGTGCAGTCGGGGGGAGAATCCCTGCTCCGGACCAGCTAAATCGAACGCGACCACACCCTTGCCGGCGAACTGAGCCGCCAACTGGGCAACCTCCATCGACCGCTCGGTGCTCTCGTTCTTCAGCGCGGCAAGGATGATTCCCACACGGATCTCGTGATCGGCCTGCGCCTGTCGTGCACCGCTGATCACGGCCTCGACGACCGCTCGCGGTGTCAGACCTTGCTCGGTGTGCAACAGGGGGCCGAATCGAATCTCCATGTACGCAACGTTCTCTGCTGCCGCGTCGGCACACAGCTCATACGTCGCGCGTTCCAATGCCTGTTGCGTCTGCAATACGGACACCGTGATCGAGAACGCGCGGAGGTACTCCTCGAGTGTACATCGCTGTGGAGGATGTACTGCCTTTTCGATGCCGGCAACAGGCATGGGGCGCTGGTCGGCGGGCAATGCCCGTGCCAACTCAAGCACGGTTTCAAGGCGCAT
>Ga0272442_10003833_pt1 | contig 20893 bp, 23 predicted proteins | sample SSMForm2O_FD_200262 | JGI IMG/M metagenome (GOLD analysis project Ga0272442, IMG submission 200262) | Marine sediment archaeal communities from Little Sippewissett salt marsh, Falmouth, MA, United States - SSM-Form-2O | ecosystem: Environmental > Aquatic > Marine > Wetlands > Sediment ... | reverse complement strand
GGGGATTTATTTCCTTGTTCGGTTTGGCTCGTCCTTAATCCAAATGCTCGGGTTTGTTCCATCGATGCACGATGGTGGGTTGGCAGTCTGGATGAGCATGGCTAGCCTGTGCGCGATGGTCTTTCTTTGTATCCTAATGATCGCAAAGAGCGATCGGGTCGCGAAAAGACTTTATCGAGAAGATTCGGATGAATCCCAGGTCGGCGGCCTCAGCTTCGAGGAGGTGCAGATCTTGGGCTACAGCTTTGTAGGGCTCTTTCTCCTCGCGAAGTCAGTCCCTGAGATCCTGAGCCTTGTGGCCAGTATCGAGATGCAGCAGGCATACGGCATGGGGGGAGACCTCTATCTCAAATCCCTTTCTAGTTTGCTTTCTTTGCTGATACAGTTTGTTCTAGGGTGGATTCTCTTCCTTAGGCCCAGGGGTTTGGCCAATCTGTGGAAGAAAGCGCAAATCCTGAGATACAAACGCCGAAGGCCAGAGGATGAGGAGCAGGAGCAGGAGTCGGACGGCCGGTCTCATTCCTTCGAAGGATGAAGCAGCCTCGAATGCGACGATGAGAAGAGGAGAACTATGAGCAGCAGGTTCAGGGACAGGGCGGTATCTAGACTCGCGATGAAGATGCTTGTGTCGTGTCTGGCCATACAGGCGACCATGTGCGTCGCGGATCCTGAGGAAAAGGGACAAGCCGGTTACCTGAAGGTCGTGAGAGCCTACGCCGATGCCATGCTGGAGCACGGACGAGACAGATACGGGGAAGAGAGTTCGCCTCTTTTCGCGACGACCCTTGACCGCAGAACGATGCAGCTCTTTCAAGGCGAAGAGCTTGAGAAAATCCGATCGATTCCTCGGGAGGGCTGGGATATTCGGAATCACGATCGCATGGTGATGGGCGCCAATCCCATGCACCACGAGAACTTCTATCAGGTGTTATACGCTTTGTCGGAAGCGACTGAGGACAAGCGCTACGCAAACGAGGCCAATGCCGCGCTTAAGTGGTTCTTCGAACACGGTCAGAGCGAAACCACGGGGTTGATGGCATGGGGAGAACATATCGGATGGGACTTTGTCGAAGAAAAGGCTGTAGGTGGCCCCCATGAGTTCTTCAGGCCCTGGGTACTCTGGGAACGATGCTATGAACTGGCGCCAAAGTCCTGCGCGAGGTTTGCTAAAGGGCTTTGGGAGCACCAGATTGGCGATCATGAGACGGGCAACTTCTCTCGACATGCCGACTACTGGACGCATCGTCCCGGCAAGAACTCGGAATATCCTCGGCACGGAGGCTTCTATATCGCCACGTGGGCCGCAGCCTACCAGCACACGAAAGATCCGCTATTTTTGACAGCCATCGAGACCGTGGTGGACTACTTCAATAAGCGGCGAAGCCCTCTGTCGGACGCCATTCCCTGCGAGAGCGCGGAACGGTCCAAGGGAAAGCGGGTTTGGCCGTCCAGCAACCTTTCGCTCGCCGTGGATCTGTGGGATGCTAGTGGAAAGGTCCCAGATCCGCTCGCGGAGAAGATGAGGAAAAGCGCGTCCCGCACGGACAAAGTATATCTGGCCATCGAGCACGACTTGGCTCGGGAGGACAAGGGGTTTGTGGGCGCCTGTCACACCGATACATTGGAGGTGGAGGGGTATAGCAAAGGCGTATGGGGCGCTGGATACGGCAACGGTGGAGACGCCCAGATGGCCAACCTCTGTATGCTGCGGTTTCGACAGGTCCATTTGGATGGCTATAAGAGACTGGTTCTTCATGCCGGGGATCGCTACCTCGGGGATGAGCCAAGCCGCACCGAAGTGCTGCATCCAGCTCCGCTTGGCGATGCAATTTTTTTGATGTTGGCCTGCCACGAGATTTCCGGAGACGGGAAATACCTGGAAGAGGCGGATCGTTTCGCCCATCTGGCGATCGATCTTTTCGTGAAGGAGGGAGGACCTTTGCCCGCAGCCACGACTGTCCATCCGCATTACGAGGCTATTACGCGGGGGGACACCCTGATGATGGCTTTGCTCAAGTTGTGGCAAAGAAAGAATAGGCCAGACCTGAGCGTCCGGTTGGTCTATACGGACCGATGAGGCAACAGACTACGGCAGAGGCTGGAAAGGCCTAGGAGAATAGGATGAAACAGCGGCTTCAAGGATTCGCCATGGGATTGGTGTTCGCCACCGTCGTTGGGCTCATCGTGGTCCCGCGCTACGGTGCGTGGCGGGATAAGATCAGCTGTCTGCAGGGCAAGAAACAAGGGATGATCGCCGTCATCGACTTTTTGGCCCAGCATTTCCCAGAACCGGACGGCCGCCCTGTCGAGGCGAGTCATCAGTTCGGGTTGAAGTGGTACCAGGTGAACGTCGTCGAGACCAACGGTGTAGCGACTTTGCAGGTCAAGAATGAGATGTAAAGGTGGAAGCGCACCGTCCACGCCTTGCGCAGGACCCCATGGCGGGAAGGTATTTTCAAGGGTGAGAGACGAGGTGGGAGGAGAAAAAACATGAGCGATGGTGATGGGTGGCAATGGGATATCTTCGAGAGAATCGTGAAGAGTGAAGCGGAGGCTTCCGTCATCTATGAAGACGAGGTCGTCGTGGCCTTCATGGCTGCGAAACCGGTGAACAAGGGACACGCCCTCGTCATTCCACGAAAGACCATTCGGTGGCTCGAGGATCTCGATGATGACACGGCGGCGCATATGTTTGTCGTGGCGCGCCGGATAGCCATGGCCATCCCCAAGACAAGCATACGGTGTGAAGGCATCAATCTCTTTCTAGCGGATCGTGAGGCAGGCGGACAGGAAGTATTCCACGTCCATCTTCACGTCACCCCCAGGTATCGTGGAGACGGCTTCGGTTTTCAGTACAACGAGGACTATGGAAAACCGGTATCGCGTGAGGAACTGGACACGGTTGCGGAAGAAATCAGGTCTGCAATGGAGGGCTGGACACGGTTCCGTGGCAAGAGCATCGCAGATTGAGCCGGGAACGGATCGAGGTCCTCAGTCACCGGAGAAATTCAGGAGGCATTCTCGAAAGCGGCGCCGATTGAGGATGTGTTACCATTGGTGGTAACATATAGTCGATGGGCAAGATCCGCCGCGGTAATTATGTGTTCCTCTGTTGGACTGGGGATCACAGTCCAAGACACGTTCACGTATACAGGGACGGAAAGCTCCTGCTGAAGTGGGACTTAGAGAAGAAGACTGCGATGAAAGGCAAGCCCGCAGGGCCAGTGTTGAAGCTGCTTCGAGAACTTGAGGAAGAAGGCCAGCTATGAAGATCCGAAACGTGAAACAGAACAATCGCCGTAAGGCCTTTGAGGTGAAGACGCCAAGCAAGACATTCTACTATCCATATGTCCGGCTCGACCCACGGCCTGGAGTCGGGAACAGGGTTGCCGATGCCTACGTCGACAAGGAGCTGGGCGAGGAGGGGTTCACATACGTTCTCGAGTCCGGGGACGAGGGTTCCGTTCACGTGGAACAGGTTCTTGAGTACAATGACGATCCCTCCTATCTACGCGACCTCTTGCTGTATAAGCTAACACTTGAAGCGCAGAAGCGTGTCCAGGTCTCTTCCCTCAGTAAGAGAGAGATTATTCGGCGACTGGGTACCTCAGCGAGTCAGTTTTACCGACTCCTCGACCAGACCAACTATCGGAAATCCATGGGACAGCTACTATCCCTGCTGCACATTCTTGATTGCGAGGTGGATGTAGTCGTTCGAACCCGAAAGAGCGCCTAGCCCTGGAACCCGCCTAGGATGGAACGGAGAGTAGGAATGAGAATTCGATATCATGGACTATGGCTCGGCATAGGATGCATGATGCTTATCTGTGGCGAGGCTCATGCCGCCGGTTCCACTGCGAAGGAGGAACTTCAGATGGCCAAGAAACTGCCTCAAGACGGGAAACTGAAACCATTCCTTGGAAAGCACCAATTCGAAATTCAGCGCATCTTCATTGGAGAACGCTTCCCGAATATTGTGGTAGGGACTGATGGCACCGTTTTGGCGACCTGGGGAAGTAAGAGCGTGAAGGTGCGTCGTAGCGAAGACGGCGGCGTGACGTGGGGACCCGAGATCGCGATCGCAGACCCCGGGTTCCACGGAGGAGGCCTCCTCGTGGACGGAGCTACAGGAGACGTTCTTGCCTTCGTCCAAGAGAAGCATCCGCCCTCTGAGAAGTTCATCTACCGAAGCAAGGATCAAGGTCAAACGTGGGAAAAGGAGAAACTCGTCATCGAGAAGGACGTCCACGACAACGTGCCTGAGATGCACATGGCCGAGCACGGAATCACACTTCGCTATGGCCAACACAAGGGCAGACTCCTTCGACCCGCTCGCATCTACGGCAAGAGTGACGGGTACAATACCGCCATCTACAGCGACAACCGAGGAAAGACCTGGCAACCAAGCGGTCCCTTTCCCCTGATGGGCACGGGGGAGGGCGCGGTCGTGGAGCTCCAAAACGGTCATCTCTACTACACCTCCAGGAAACACTGGTTCAAGGACGCCGCCCAGTCCCTGTCCCAACGGTCCTTTGCGTGGAGTAGAGACGACGGGGATACCTGGCAAGACGCTGACTATGACAGCGAACTGCCGGATGGTCCACGGTACAGGGGTGTTGAGGGACGAGGCGCCAGTCATCAGGGACACTTTGGGATGATGTGTGGATTGGCGCGTCTCCCCGTCCAGAATCGAGATATCTTGCTGTACAGCAATGCGGATACGCCCGGACATGAAAGGATCCGGATGACCGTATGGAGCAGCTTCGATGGCGGGGAATCGTGGCCAGTCAAGCGGCTGATCTGGGAAGGGCCCAGCGCGTACTCCTCGCTCTCGGCAGGGCGCCCAGAAACGCCCAGCGAGGGTTGGATCTACGTTCAGTTCGAGGGCGGCGAAAAGGACAGGTACGAAGGGGCTTACCTGGCTCGGTTCAACCTGAGCTGGGTCCTCCAGGGCGAGAGAACAGGCGACGGTGAACTGCCAGAATGGCTGGAGGAAAGCCACTAGGCGGAGCGATATGCGGCGAACTCTTTCTCTATTCATGTTGGCTTCCGCCATGTCGGCGAATGCACAAGAGGTAAAGGAAGTCTTCTTTGTCAGCTCTGCGGACAACACCAAACAGCCGGCCATGTTCTATGTGCCTCCTTCAACGAACCCTGTGCCCCTCATGGTGGTTCTCCACACCTGGTCAGGGGATTACAAACAAGAACTCCAGAACGCCATGGAACAGTGGTGCATTGAAAACGGTTGGGCGTACCTCCATCCTGACTTCAGGGGACCCAACAAACGTCCCGAAGCCACAGGATCGGAACTGGTGATAAAGGATATTGTGAGCGCGGTCGCTTATGCCAAGAAGACCGCCAACGTGGACGGTTCGTCCGTCTATCTCATGGGCACGTCCGGCGGGGGATATACAGCCCTGCTGATGGCTGGACGACACCCGGAGTTGTGGGCAGGCGTATCCGCCTGGGTGCCGATATCCGACCTGAAGGCGTGGCACGCCCAGGGACGATACGTTCCCGACCTCCTCAAGTCTTGTGGTGGTGCTCCCGGGGACAGCGAAGCTGTGGACGAGGAATACCGAAAGCGGTCGCCTCTCACCTATCTGGCGAACGCCAAAGGGCTCCCGATCCACATTAACGCTGGCATACAGGACGGACACACCGGAAGCGTTCCTGTGAGCCACTCCCTGCTTGCCTTCAACAAACTCGCAGACCCAGAAGACCAACTTTCGGCCGAAGAGATCCGCTTCTTTGTGGAAAAAATAGAGGTGCCGCCCCACTTAAAGACAGACATATCCGATCCAAGCTACGGCGAGAGGAAGCCTTTGTTTCGACGGACTTCAGACGGGGCAACAGTGACGATTTTTGATGGGGGTCACGAGCTTGTTGCCGATGCCGCGACCGGCTGGATCCAGCGTCTTTATGACGAGAAATCCCAGAAAGATAGAAAGACAGCGGAATGAGAGAGCTCCGCATCTTTTCCTGGTTTGGGTATGAGCTTCCTCTCCGAGAGCGTCTCGCTCTCATCGCAGCCGCAGGATTTGAAGCCACCTTCCTATGGTTGGGTCCGGATCAGCCATGGTGTCTGAGGGACGGGGGGACGAGATGCCCCAATTGGCCCGGGACGAGGGGCTCCAAATCGACAACGTGCATGCTTCGCCGCACGCTTGCAACGGCTTATGGGAGAAGGGGGGCCAAGGGTATCGAACGCATACGGGAGTTGGTGGATCTCGCGAACGCCAAAGGAGTCCAGGTTGCCGTGGAAAATGGCGGGCGTCCGGATTACGCTGACTACATTTTCTCAGAGTGCCAGGATGCGTCCCTTGGGTTCTGCTACGACTCGTCTCACGATCTCCTGAAAGGGAACCCACCCACGGAGATCCTGAGAAAGTGGGGGCACCGCTTGCTTTCGGTTCATCTCTCCGACAATAAGGGTCAACACGACGACCATCTCCTGCCGGGGGAAGGAAGCATGGGTAGGGAGGCATTTGCTGAGAGTTTTCCTTCGGAAACCTATGCTGGGCCTGTCATGCTGGAAGCGAGACCTGACCCTTCGATGGAGATCGGAGCTTAGAAGTTCTTAAGGAAAGCGTATACCATAGCCGAGGAGATCAGACAGCGACTGGCATAGCAGGTTCACAGTGGGCGTGAACGGAGATCCACAGGAGCGCGTTTCGAACTGTGAGAAAATCATCATATAAACGACCTCGGGTACTCCCGTTGGGAGCTTTGTTCTTCCTCTTGATGACGGCCTTGGGATCCATGGCAGGTATGGCGACTGACCTTTCCATTCATCACGTCACGATTGAACAGGCGACCCCGGACACGCCGCGGAGCGAGGCGACCTTTAGCGGCTTGGGAGGGGGAGAATCCTGTACCTGCCTACGGAGAATTCCAGGCACGAAGGATGTCGTCCTGTTCTGGAACCACAGCGAATACAAAGAACACCATCATTACGGGGAACGGACTCCGTTGACTGCGGCGATTTCCTCCGATAACGGAGAGTCCTGGCGAATTATCGGCAACATCGCGGACGATCCGGAAGCGGAGTACACCAATCTGGATTGCTTCTTCACATCCAAAGGGAAGGCAATCCTCACGTACATGGTTGCCAAGCCTGCGTGGAACAGGGACCAGATCAGTCTCAGGGCCGCGCTCATTCCGTTGAAGTGGTTCGACCCAAAGTGTAGAGGAGGGCGAAGAGGACAAACCGGAGAAAGTCGTTATGTTGAAGTGTCCCGAGTGTGGGAAACTGAACGAAGAAGACTCCAAGTTCTGCCAGGAGTGTGGCAAGCAGCTTTGAGGCCCTAAGGGGTCTGGAGGAGACCCAATGGAAGATGGCAAAGCGATGGACAGGAAGCCCTGCGTTTTCTGTAACATCGTGGCTGGCCGTGAACCCGCCAGTGTGGTATACGAGGACGTCCGCGTTATGGCCTTCACCAGCCTGCGTCAAGTGCGCCCTGGAGAGCTCTTGGTTGTTTCTAAAGAACATATCGATGAGTTTTGTGACGTTCCAGACGATCTTGCAAGCCATATGATTATCGTGGCCAATCGATTGTCCCGTGCTGTTCGTGAGGTGTTTAGACCCAAGAGAATGGGGTTGGTGGTTCACGGATTTGGTGTCCCGCACGTTCATCTGATCCTTCTGCCCCAGCACGAAGACTCTGACATTGTATCTGGCAGACATGCGCATATCGATGGCGACAAGATTAGGTACTCGGAGGCATCTCTCCCGGTTTGGTCCAGAGACAGACTCGACGAAGTCGCTGCCAAGATTAAGGCTGCATTGGAGGAATGAATGCCACAGTGTTCCTTTGACTACACCCCCCATTACCGATGGGAGTGGTTTATACGAGACCAATGGCGGCATTCCTTTCGCGAAAGAAAGCGCCGTTCCTCGGGCGCGTTCGTGGAGCTTGTGCGCGAACGCGGACTGTTGGATCAGGCTGTTCTAGATTGTTCCTGTGGGCTGGGGCTCAAGACGATTGTGATGCGGGAGGCGGGTCTGCGTGTGCACGGATCCGATATCTGTCCGGAGGCCATCAGGCTGGCCCGCTTGTTTGCGGAGGAAGAGGGACACTCAGATATTTCATATTTCGTCTCTTCGTGGGCCGAGCTGCCGCAGACTTCTACAGCGCGATATGTGGCGGTTTTCAACGATGTGCTGTCCTGGGTTCATTCAGAGGAGGAGATGGACGCCAGTTTGAGAGGACTGCATGACTGTCTTCTTCCAGGCGGTTTTCTTGCGTACGCGGGAGCGCTGCCAGACACCCTGGAGGATCGAGAGAAACTACTCGAGCAAGAGTGGAAAAAAAGGACGGTCAACGGAAGGCACTGGAGCGGCATCTCCGGGGAGTCCGATAGGATCTCTGTACAGGAGGTCGTGTTCGCGGAAAAAGGAGACGATTACATCGGCGAGCATCACGTCTATGTGGTGCGCGACGAGTCTGGACGGCGTGTCGAGAATTGGTGTCTACGCTGCTCTCTAAAGTGGGGTTGGGCGACGATCGAGCCGTTTCTGCGAAAGGCTGGCTTCCAATCATTTGAAACGAAGAAGTTCACTGCAGCTAACGGCAAGCCGTTTGACCTCGTCGTGGCGACGAGAGACTGAGAAGAACCTGTCGGCCACGTCCCTTCTTGGGTGCTACAGGCTGTACGAAGATGGACGCGCAGAGCTGATGCGGCTAGCCACCTGAAGGCGTATGCTATGGGAAGGCCAAAAACGATCGGACAGCAGCATGATTCGGGAATTGAATGGATCGGAGTTGTCCACGCTGTTGGGGTTGTCTACAGAACAATGGGCGGAGGAAGAACGGATTTTTCATGCAGACTGCGCTTTTATTCCCGGTGTCTCCTGGCGATGTAAAATGGGGGATACTCCTCATGGTGTTCTTGGGCGTGATTCTCTTGGCCGCTGCCTGGAAGTCTTGGCGGGAATATAAAAAGGTCCAAAAAAAAAGGCACCTCGTCGTCCTGGTTGTGTGCTTCCTATTTGCCCTCTCCATGATCCCGTGTGAAATGTTGCTTCGGTCTTACACGTCGGCGACTATCGCGCTCAGAGAGACAGGGGTATGGGTGCAGATGCGGCCCATGCTCGAGGACCAAGGCTTGGCCTACAAAGACATCGCCAACTACCAAACCACAAGCATTACTCATCTCGGAGGCCTGGGCAAGTCGAGCGGATACTCGGACGGACACGAACGGGTAGGCTGGTTTACCATGCACAGAAACGGTAGAAAAGTCTACGCGTGTTCCGTGGGAGATGAAGTGCTTTTGATCGAAGGGAAAAAGGGGGATATCCTACTCCTCGCGCCTCCAGACTCGGGTCGGTTCCTGGCTGAGTTCGAACGGAGGGTGAAAGAGCACGGATGGAATGGTTGACAACGATTCGATGGATCCTGGGCGGAGCCGCGATGGCCCTTGGAGCGTTCGTTGCGTTGGGGAACTGGCTGACGCTTATTAAGATGGTCATCACGGAAGGCAGCAGCTCCTTCATTCCGATCTTGGGTGGAAGTCTTGCGTTTCTAGGCCTTCTCATCATTCCAGTGCCTGGACGCTTCCCTTGGCTCTGGGTGCCTTTGGTGGCAGACTGGGGGTGCGTTCCCATGTGGTCGTTTATAGGGATTTCTCTTCTCAAAGGAGGACGAAGGAACGAAGAAGCGTTGGGAGATCCATGAGAAGAGAATACGTGCATGGTTATGATCCACGCGAGAACCTACGTTTGCAGGACCAGGCGAGGACCTTGTTCGATCTTCTTCACTCGGATACCAGGTATCCAGTTGGGAGTCGAGTTTTGGAAGCTGGCTGTGGCGTGGGGGCCCAAACGGTGACATTGGCTCGAAATAGCCCCGGAGCCTTCATTGTGTCCTTTGATATCTCTGGGCAGTCGTTAAGAGAAGCGAAAAACAAGGTGGATGCCGCTGGATTGCCGAATGTCCAGTTCCAGCAGGGAGACATTTTCCACCTCTCCTTTGGGAAGGACGCCTTTGATCATGTGTTCGTGTGCTTTGTTCTGGAACATCTTCAAAAACCCAAAGAAGCGCTAGAGAGACTGAAGACCTGCCTTCGCCCAGGAGGTACGATCACGGTCATTGAGGGGGATCACGGGTCTGCGTATTTCTATCCTGACAGCGACGCAGCTCGGACTGCGATACACTGCCAAGTGGAATTGCAGAAACGCGCTGGAGGCAACGCGTTGATTGGAAGGGAGCTTTATCCGTTGCTGGTTGGCGCCGGTTATAGAGAAGTGTACGTTTCTCCTCGCATGGTGTATGTCGATTCCAGCAAGCCGGAACTGGTCGATGGGTTCACGAAGAAGACCTTCACAGCCATGATAGAAGGTGTGCGACAATCAGCGATGGAAGCAGGAATCGTAGATCCAGTCGCATTCGATAAGGGAATCCAGGATCTCTATCGAACCACAGAGGAGGATGGTACCTTTTGCTACACGTTTTTCAAGGCCGTGGGGAGGAGATGACCTGTCAACCGCAAGGCCGGAGGCCAGCGAAATCCATATGCATCACGATGCTCATGGCAGTCATGAGTTGCGCGGGAGGTGTCATGGCTGAAGAGTATTACGTGGATCCGAGGGGATCCGACGCGAACCCCGGATCCATAGACAAGCCATTTCGATCCATTGTGCGCACCCAGGACGAGGTGCGTAGAAGCAGAGCTTTGCAGAAGAGTCCCATCACCGTTTATCTCAGGGGAGGCACCTACTACTTGGATGAAGCGATCGTGTTTTCGGGGGAGGATTCAGGGTCCTCGAACGCGACCGTCACTTATTCGGCATACGAGGGGGAAAAGGCCGTGATTAGCGGCGGAACCAGACTTTCGCTCGACTGGCGGCCCTACAGAGAGGGTATTTTCCAGGCGAAGACGCCTGACGGATTAAAGGTCGACCAACTTTTCGTGAACGGAAAGCGCCAACCCATGGCGCGCTATCCAAACTTGCAACCCAAGTTGCTCCCCTATAACGGCTTTGCCAAAGACGCGTTCAGTCGCGAGCGGGCAGCCGGCTGGTCCGATCCCACAGGCGGTTTCATCCACGCCATGCACTCGCACTTATGGGGGGGCTATCACTACAGGATTACAGGAAAAAAATCCGATCATACCGTGACCTACGAAGGCGGCTGGCAGAACAACCGTCAGATGGGAATGCACGAGTCGTTCCGTTTCGTGGAGAATATCTTCGAGGAACTAGACACACCTGGTGAGTGGTTCCATGACGGCAGAACGCATACCCTCTACTACTATCCAGCGGAGGGCGTTGACGTCAAAACGGCCAATGTGGAGGTTGCTGGACTCAGGCATCTCATGGAATTCCGGAGCACCCAGGAAAAGCCTGTCAGAAATATCAGCCTGAAGGGACTCGTTTTCCGTCATACGGCTCGGACCTTCATGGAGACGCGGGAGCCTTTGCTTCGAAGCGACTGGACGATCTATCGCGGTGGGGCGGTTCTCTTTACTGGAGCGGAAGACTGTTCCATCGAAGCCTGCGAATTCGATCAGGTCGGGGGCAACGCTGTCTTTGTGAGTGGCTACAACAGACGCATCAGTGTCCGAGAGACGTATATCCATGGGGCAGGCGCAAGCGGTGTCTGCTTTGTGGGCGGCCCTGATTCCGTACGAAATCCGCTTTTTGAATACAATCAGAGGCAATCATACGAAGAGATCGACAAGACGCGCGGTCCGAAAAACGACCATTACCCGGCAGACTGCTTTGTGGAGGATTCGCTAATTCATTACGTGAGCGTCGTCGAGAAGCAGGCAGCCGGGATCCAAATTTCGATGTCCAGGGGCATTACAGTTCGGCACTGTACCATCTATGACGTGGGTCGCGCAGGCATCAACATCAGCGAAGGGACGTTCGGGGGACATCTCATCGAGTTTTGCGATGTGTTTGATACGGTCCGAGAGACAGGGGACCACGGCAGTTTCAATTCCTGGGGTCGCGACAGGTTTTGGCATCTCGAGAACGCTCCGGCCGAGCAACTTCCCGACCTTGCCCAACTGGACACGGAAAAGACGGTGATCCGCAACAGCCGCTGGCGTTGTGATCAAGGGTGGGACGTGGATCTGGACGACGGCTCATCGTGCTATGAGATCTATAACAATCTGTTTCTGCGGGGTGGGCTTAAATTGCGAGAAGGCTTCCACCGCCACGTATACAACAACATTGCCGTCAACAACAGTCTTCATCCACACGTTTGGTATGAGAACAGCATGGACGTGATCACAGGAAACATCTGGATGACGAAGTACCAACCTATACGCCTCAACGGGTGGGGGAAGGAGATTGACCGAAATCTCTTCTTGACGGAAGAGGATCGGGACGCTTATCAGGCGCAGGGATGCGACGTCCATTCCATTGTGGGGGATCCGATGTTCGTGGACCCGACGGCGGGTGACTACAGCGTCAAGGACAATTCGCCGGCGCTGAGTGTAGGCTTCAAGAACTTCCCCATGGACCAGTTTGGGGTGCAGGCGCCCAAACTGAAGGCGATGGCTAGGACGCCCGTCCTCCCTACGCCTGAATTTGCGGAGAAGGAAGCGGAGGGGACGGAGGTCCCAGTAGAACAATGGCTCGGCGCAACGGTCGCACCCCTGAAAGGGGAGGAGTTCTCCGCGTTCGGCGTGAGGAGGAAGGACGGCGGTATTCATCTGATCAAGGTGCCATCTGATTCTCAAGCCGCGAAAGCAGGTCTTCAAGCTGGCGACCTTATTCAACGAGTGAACGGGAAAGCAGTGAAGACCGTGACGGACCTGAGGGAGAAGGCTCAAACGCAGGGCGGCAAGTCCCTCAAAATTCGTTTCGTTAGGGAGCAGAAGAGACAATCGCTTATTATAGAGCCTTAGCGCGTTTCATCTAGGAAGATAATGAAAGGAGGGGCGATCGCCTCATGCGAGACGTGAGCCCGGAAGACATCACTCGCAATCCTGATGCGTTCGCGGAGAGGATTGTCCTTGATTCCGGAGAACAATTCCTCTTTCGTCCGTTAAAAGAGGAGGACTCCGCGATTCTCGGGACCTATTTCTTGTCCTTGTCCGGCAATACGCGCAAGATGTTCGGCCCCCATCCCTTTACACGGGAACAGGCACAGATCCTGTGCGAGCAAATCGACTACGCCAAAGTGATTCGCTTGATCGCAACGAACGAGAGGGACCAGATCGTTGCTTATTTTATCCTGCGTCTAAAGCTCAATGAGGACGACGAGAACCGATATCGCTCGCGAGGCATCCTTTCGGACTTGGATTCGACGTGCAGCATTGCGCCGAGCATTGCGGATCACCACCAGAATCGCGGCTTGGGTACAGTGCTTATGGGTAGGGCCTTGGCCCTGGGTTGGCGATTAGGACAAACCCAGGCCATACTACAGGGGGGCGTGCGAGCGGATAACGCACGCGGCCTTCATTTCTATCCAAAATGCGGATTTCGCGAGGTGGGGTCGTTCTGCACGACCGCGGACAGTTTTGACATGGTTTTGGATCTTGCTGAAGCTTCGGTGATTCAGGAGTCCCGAGAATTTCTCGTGGGAGTCCTGGAAAGCGACGCCCAATGAGGAGCGCGAAACAGGCGATCCTGAAGGGCTTTTGGTTTGCGGCCTGCTGCATCGTCCTCACCATCGGTGTCCTTCCGCAGAGCGCCATCCCCGAACGTCTCACCCCGTTCGCGATCGCTAGGGGAAGATTCGCCGGGAAACCTGTTCGCTTGGTTCCCCGGAGGCAAGGCAAATCAAACATTCCAATGAGGGTCAAGATCCAAATGGATCAGGGGATATGCCTGGTCAGCCTTGGGCATGATGAGGAGCAAGAGCTCTTGTTCAGCATGGGAGAGGGGAGCGTTCGCGGACAGATCCCGAGGGACGAGGAGCTTGTTCTCGACCCTCAGGGAGACGAAGGCTTCTACGACGTTGCGATCGGGCCTGAATGGCATCCGTTGGCCCCGAGGGCTCGTCGGATTGTTTTCCTGCCCATGGCGATTGGGATGACGGTGGCCTTGATTTTTTCTCGGCGGCTCAAGCCGAAAGCGATTCATCTGCCACCAAGACAATCTCTTTTCCTCGCTGCCACAGGCCTTCTCTCGGGTCTCGTTCTCTATCCCGCGGTTCACGAGGCGGGACACATGGTTTTCGGAATGTTATCCGGGGCCACGCCGAATTGGCACGGGGTGGTTTGGACTGTTATGAGCGGTGTGGAGCCACACGCAGCGTTTTACGACGTCCCAAAGTCGGCGGCTCCCTTCATGTCAGCGGGCGGCCCTATCCTTCCAACAGGCGTCGCCCTGCTGCTTCTCTTGATCTGGAGGCTGATCTACAGGAAAACGTCATGGTACGTATCCGCAGCGCTGGTCCTCATTCCCGTCCTGTTTCTCTTTAGCACGGTGGGTTGTCTTTTCGAGCTGTATCGGGGTTCGCATATGGATGCGCTTTCAGTGCATTGGCGCTTGACCGGGATCGCTCGAGTGTTGGTTTCCCTGAGCCCTTTCCTGGTTGCAGTCGCTGTCTATGTCTGGTTGGGGATCAAGCTTCGTGGATTTGGAACAAGAAGGAGGCCATCGATAGACCTTAAAGGCGCATCTGAAGAAATGGATATGAAGCCACGAGCGGCTGCGATCATCAAGGATAGGGGAAGAATACTCTTGATCCATCGAATCAAGGAGGGTCGAGAATACTGGGTTCTTCCAGGGGGCTCTATTGAAGCTGGTGAATCCGAGATGGACGCCTGTCATCGTGAAGTGAGGGAAGAGACAGGTCTCAGTATTCGTATTCTGGGTTTGCTGGTGAGGATTGAAAACCGGGGCCGTACCGAGACGTACTTTAGAGCAATCCCAACGGGCGGCAAGCTTGAGCTTGGTGAACCAGAACGTTCCCGGCAGTCCAGCACGAATCGATACGGTTTAGAATGGGTTGACCAGGGCAAATTCCGCGAGATCAACTTCCAACCAAAGCAGATGAAGGAAAGGATTGCTGAACTGCTGGCATCAGACAATACTTGAATGCGTTCTGCTCGTTGGCCGGTTGGCCTCGGTTGCGACAGCGATGCACTGGCGTCGCGGAAGAGATAGGAGATGAAGGGACAGCTTCAGTTCAAAAGTTGCAAGCATACAAGGTCGAGACCCTATGAAAGAGTAAGGACCCCATGAAGATGGATTTGCGAAAGCCTATGCTCGCCGCGTTGGCGCCGTGTGCAATGCTCCTGCTGCTGGAAATCGCCTTCCGGATTGGAGGGTTTCCCCATGGTTATTTCGCCGGGGTTTTCCCCCCGGCAGAGGGACAATACCCAAAGAACGCTGAGATGCGTATGACGTGGGGGCCCATCCCCTATGTCGTTCACAGCAACAATCTGGGTCTGCGCGGACCGGATATTACACTCGAAAAAAAAGAACATACCGTACGGATTGCGACGATAGGGGATTCGATTACGGATGGCTTTTTTGTGGACAATGAACATACGTGGCAGCACTACTTGACCGAAATTCTCAATGACTCCTCGGGAATTCCTCAAGAGGTCGTCAACTGCGCTAGGGGAGGAGGAAGCATTGATGTCGCGTTTTTTCAGTTCTCAGAACACGCGCTTCCTTTGGATCCGGACGTGGTCATTCTCACTTTTGTGAGCAATGACATCTTCGAAATTCTTGACCGATCCGAGGAGGAACTGCTTCACTATCAGCGTCGCGCAAATCTCCAGTTTAGAGCGTCTCTCAGGAGATTCCTTTTGACGAAAACGGCTTTGGGGGAGGCCATATATGACGCCTATCTTTTCGTTCGCTTCCGTTCCTACAGGAAAAAACGTTCGATGATGAAAAGACCTGCCGAGGAGCGTTATAAGCTGTCCGGTGCGCTGGAATTTAGGCGAAACGCGGAGTTCTTTCTCGATTTCTTTGGGAAGATGGACAAGATTGTTCTGGGCGATGCTTTCGATGATCAAACCGCAAGAGCGATAGACAGGTATGTGGCGGTTTTGGGCAAGATGTCAGAAGTCTGCAGGGAAGAGAAGATACGACTCATTTTCGTCTATTTTCCGGCTTACTCTCAAATTTATATCCCTGACTCGTCCTTGCTGATCAACGAAACCTTCAGAGAGGCCTGTGAAAGGTTGGATGTGGGATTTCTTGATCTGACCCCAGGTTTCCGAGAGGCAGCCAAACGGGGAGAGGCCCTGCACCTTGTGCCTGTTGACTTCCATCCCAACCCGGCAGGCAACCGAGTTTTCGCGCAGGTGCTGGGCGATTACTTGAAAAAAGGCGAATCCGGTTCTGCTTCGCTTTTTCCTAGGAAGCCTGGTTAGTACATGTTGCGGAAAGGGCAATGCGGCCCCATGCCCAATGGGTGTAAAAACCTGCCTTGTCTCATTAGCTCCTTCGTCGCCCCTTCGTGTCTCAGCGCGTTTGAATGTCTATATACGCGCTTCCGAGGGCGGGAAGGGCCGGAGGAGCCGAACTCTCGCTCGGCAATCGGACCCTTCCCGAACCCGCCAAGCCAGCTCTCTTCACCCAGTGGACACGTGCATAGACGCTTTCCGCAACAGGAACTAGTTAACGATCTAGGTGAGTCCTGGGGACAAGATCAAGGTATGCCCGTCAAACGGATAGCAGGAAAAAGAAGGAGTTTTCCAGATGAAAAGACCGAATTATCTGGTGATCGTAGCGGATGACATGGGCTTTTCCGATGCCGGATGCTACGGGGGTGAAATATCCACCCCGAATCTCGACGCCCTCGCGGCCAACGGCGTACGCTTCACACAACACTACTCCACCGGAAGATGCTGGCCTTCGCGCGCATGCATCCTAACGGGCAACTACTACCAACAGGTTCCCAAGGTGTCCGAGGAAGGCACGCTGCCCGACTGGGGAAGACCCGTCCCGCACTATCTTCGACCCTTAGGCTACCGCTCCTATCATTCCGGAAAGTGGCACGTCAACCAGTTTCCCATGCCCGTAGCCTACGGCGGGTTCGATCGGTCCTACTACATTCGGGACTACGATCGGAACTTTACGGTACAGAAACACAGTTTGAACGACGAGCCGTTGCCTCCTGTCGAGCCAGGCAGCGGCTACTACTCGTCAACGGCTATCGCGGAACGAGCAGTGGCCTTTCTCAAGGAGCATGAGAAGGAAAACTCGGAGAGTCCCTTCTTCATGTATGTTGCCTTCGTCGCGCCCCATTTTCCCCTCCATGCCCCGGAAGAGGACATTGCCTTCTACCGCGGAAAATACGACAAGGGCTGGGATGAAATCCGGGAAGCCAGGATGCATCGTTTGTCTGAAATGGGACTCGTCCACTGTGCGCTTTCATCCCGCCAGCCCAGAACCATACCCAAGTGGAATCTATCGGCCGAGGCCCTCGCCGAACGGATCGGACCCGGCGAAGCCGCGAAGGCGCTTAGCTGGAAAAGATTGACAGCCGAGCAGCGGACATTCCAGGCGCGAAAAATGGAGATCCATGCGGCCATGGTCCACCGTCTTGACCGTGAAGCGGGACGCGTCATCGAGCAGATCAAGGCGATGGGAGAATGGGAAAACACCGTCACCCTCTTCGTCTCCGACAACGGCGCGAGCGCTGAACAAATCATCCGGGGGGACGGACATGACAAGAGTTCGACGCCCGGGTCAGGGGAGTCTTATCTTTGTCTCGGGCCGGGATGGTCCACGGCATCCAATACGCCTTTCCGTTACCACAAGTCGTGGGTGCATGAAGGCGGTATTGCTTCGCCCTTGATCGTTCACTGGCCTGATGGGATCACAGTAAAAGGCGAACTTCGACATGCGCCCAGTCATTTCGTCGACCTTGTGCCCACGATGCTGGAATGGGCTGGACAGAGGAAAGAGCCTGCCTGGCGAGGTGAGAATTCTCCGCCTCTGGTGGGCGTAAGCCTGGCACGTGCGATTCGGGAGGACTGTGACACGGGACGGGACTGCATTTTCTTTAGACACATCGGACATCGAGCGCTTCGTATGGGAAAGTGGAAACTGGTTGCCGTACACTACGGAAAGTGGGAACTATATGATATGGAGAAAGACCGTTCCGAGCTTCACAATCTGGCAGGAGAATACCCCAAAAGGGTGAAGCAAATGGCTGAACTGTGGGAGGGCTTGCACCAGGAGTTCGTAGACCAAGCCGGAGAGGTGCGGGACTGAGAAGGGATGTGTGTCATGAAAACCATAGACGAAGTACTCGAGGTGATAGAACAGGTTTTGATTCGGTGCGTTGTGATGGGCGTTATCGTGCTTTTGTTTTGGTGGGGTGCGCTGGAGTTTCTGGGAAATCTTGCCTACGACGTCCATTGCACCCTGGCGCCCATGACGAGACAGCAGTTTGACCTGATTCACTACGCCGGAATCGGCCTGACCAAGCTGGCCGTCACGCTCTTTTTCTTTTTTCCCTACGTAGCGGTTCGGCTCGTGATCAAAAAACGGGAGAAAGAGAAGAAGGAAGGCTGAGGATCAGGACCCGAAGCCCATTCATATGATGCACTGAAGAGATGAATGCTCTCCAACTGATAGTACTCCTGAGTTTCATTGCGTGTATGGTTATCTTCCCGGTCTTCCGCGCATGGCTTCGTCAGAGGAGGGGACGATCCATACAAGCGCAGCGCGACGCCCACTTGCAGATGGTGGTGAACGGCATCGAGAGACTGGCCGAAGAGGACCCAAGCGCCGTGGCTAAACAGGGTAAGAGGTCCCAGCCAACCGGAGGAACGGCTTTTTCAGAAGGCATGGAAGGGATCGATGACATCCGAGAGTTCTGGGGGGATCCCCCGGAACAGGAGCAGGTGCTGGAAGAGATCCTTTCAGGCGATGAAGTGGCTGAAGGGTGGGACTTCGCCGTTCACATCCACGAGGGGGCGGAACAGTACCTCGGATCGGAGGCGTTCCTGGGTTTGGAGGGCCGATTTGAAGCCGTGCCCGGCGTGGAAGCGTGCCGACACGAGGATCGGGAAGTCTTTCTCGTCAAGACGGAACGCCTCGATGCCGAAAGCATCCTTCAGGCCTTTTGGAAGGCGTTTCTGGAGGCGGCGCAAGGGGCGAGCGAAGAAGACAAGGGCGGTGGACCCTCAAGAAAGGACTGAAAACGGTGCTCGTAGTGACGCAAATGGTGGCATGTTTGATGGGGAGCGTATCGTATGGAGGAGATGTGGACTTGCATGCTCTGCTTCGCCCCGTCCCCGCGAAAGCGAAGTTCGTCGACCCAGACTTCATGATCTGGGGCGCCAGCATGGTTCGCGACGAGAAGGGAAACGACCACAGTTACAACGTCCACGTCCCGTTGGGGAGCGGTGGGAACGAGAAGAAACGAGGAGGAGCAAATCCCATGATCCTGTCCCAATTCCGTTCGCCTATTCTCCTTGAGGGGGACGACAACAACGCCTATCGGGATCCAGCGGTTCTCTATCACGACGGGGTTTTCCATCTCTTTTGTACGTGGGTGCAGACCGATCCGGATGGACGCATCTATTCCTACACGGTTCAGACGGAATCTTCGGATTTTTGCTCATGGACGGAGCCGAGGATTATCACACCCAAGGGACAGCTCCTCAATTATTCGAGTCCTGGCAATGTGGTGCGCTTTCAAGACGAATGGATCCTCTGTCTCCAGACCTACCCCCGGCCCGGCTACAAGAGGGGAGGGAAGCTGCTTTGGGCTGATCAGACGGCTCGTCTCTTCGTCATGCGAAGCAAGGACTTGAAGAACTGGAGCGAGCCAGAGCTTCTCCGCGTGAAGGGACAGGACGTGTCGGAAGCCGACATGGGGCGGATGATCGATCCCTATCTCCTTCAGGACAAGGACGATCCAGGGAAATGGTGGTGTTTCTTCAAGCAAAACGGCGTCAGTTATTCGTGGTCCCGCGACCTGAGAAACTGGACCTACGCCGGACATACGCAGAGCGGCGAGAACGTATGCGTGCTCGTGGAAGGCGGGGAGTACGTGTTGTTCCATTCTCCCCACAACGGCATCGGTATCCTGCGCACGAAGGACTTGAAGACCTGGAAACAGGAAGGACAACTCATCACGCTCGGACAGGAAAACTGGCCCTGGGCCGAGAACAGGCTCACAGCAGGCTTCGTTCTGGATCTTCGCACGGAACCGGGCGTGGAGGGATATCTCCTTTTCTTTCATGGAGGCGGGCCGGGAAAGACCAAGACACAGGACAACGTGGATGCCCACTGTTCCATCGGAATCGCCTGGAGTTGCGATCTCGTGAGGTGGGAGTGGCCGGGAAAATAGGCAGCTAAGAGACTTGGACCTCCACCGTGGTCTTGCCCAGCAATCCCTTGAGGATGGCTTTCAGATCCTCTTCGCTTGCGCCGTTTAGAGACTGCAGGGGTGTCCCAATCTTCTGGCGAATCAGCTTCAGAACTTGGTCCTTGGTGAGATCTTCGAGAGAAAGGCTTATCGTTTTCTCTTCAGGTTGCTGTTCCTTAAGCGGTACCCCGGGCCAGTCCGGGTGAAGGGCCACCCAGATCCCGCTGTCAGAGAACCCTTTGTCTCTCATCTGGAAGTAGGTTTCTCGTTCCGTTGGGGAAAGAGGCCTACATACTGCTACGTCCTTGGGTTTCCGGTGTCCCCAGTTGCGTACCTCCAGGACGACCCCTTCTGACGTGGTCTTATATATGCTTGCCATAGGGTATCCCCTTCCGTACTCCTGTGAAGAGCCCCATTTTGTCTCTCTCTCAGTATAGCAGTAAAGTTTTTCCGTTTCGTCAAAGAAACGCATTCCATTGCTATGGATTTTCCAAGATGTACGAATGTCTTGGGGATCCCATAGAAAGCAAGCTGGCGGTTAAAATCTCACGGTGTGCAATCCTTACAGCATGAGAGTAGGATGATCCATCATGTGGGAAGTGGGCCCATTGACTATAGCCTTGTACGACGATGTGTTCGCCCTGTGG
>Ga0272442_10003831_pt1 | contig 20901 bp, 14 predicted proteins | sample SSMForm2O_FD_200262 | JGI IMG/M metagenome (GOLD analysis project Ga0272442, IMG submission 200262) | Marine sediment archaeal communities from Little Sippewissett salt marsh, Falmouth, MA, United States - SSM-Form-2O | ecosystem: Environmental > Aquatic > Marine > Wetlands > Sediment ... | reverse complement strand
AAGTGAACCCCGTTCTCGCCCGCCACGCCTATGGCTGCGATGTCCACCGAGTGGGTTCCCAGCCTGTTCTTGATCATGCCCTCGGCTTCGAGGCAGCTCTTGCCGGCGAGCTCTGGCATGGCGATGATCGATGCTTCGTCGTCGTCAACGAGGAGGAAGGACATCTCGGACGCCCTGCCGGTGATGCTCAGCACGTCGGTGCCCGTCTGGCGCAACTCGATGCCGAAAGTGCCGCCCATGGACGAATCGCCGTATACGCCGGTTGCGGGGGAGATGGAAACGAACGAGCACTTGCCCGAAGACGGCAGGTAAGCGCCGGTCAGTGGGCCGGGCGCGATGGCGAGCAGGTTCTCAGGGCTCAGGGGGTCTATCTTGAAGCCGTGCTTCGCCATGTTGTCCCAGACGAGCTTGGCGCCGAATCCTCTACCACCGATGTACTTCTCGATGAAATCATCCGACAACTCGAGCCGCGCACACTTTCCGGAAGTGAGATCCACGCTCAGATGCGACCTGAAGTATCCGGACTTGATGCTCACTTTTGTCTTATCCTGCCCCTTGCTATTCCCGGCTACGCCCTGCCACTCCGTTCCTCTACAGCTCTTCCTTCCCAATTTCGGCGTAGTGGATCGTCTTCTTTTCGCCCTTCTCCACGAACTCGATCTCTTTCATGTGGGTGTAGCTGAGAACGTTGTTGATCCGCTTGGATTCGCCCAGGGCCTGCTCGGGGATAAGGCGGATCGCGCTTTTCGGGCATTTCTCGACGCACTTCGGGGAACCGCCACAGAGGTCGCACTTGATCGGGTGGTCAACGTCGCCGTGGGCGTAGATAGCGCCAAACGGACATGCCTCCACGCACTTCATGCAGGACACGCAGACGTCCGTGTCGAGCTCTACCACGCCGTTCTCGCGCTTCAGCGCGTCGACGGGGCACGCCTCTGCACAGACAGGCACCTTGCACTGGCTGCAGACGATGGGGAGACGTACAACGGGGTGTGGGTACGTGACCATCACGCGCACGGCGCTTTTCTTTGGGTTGTTAACGCCGAAATGCTCGACCGCGCAGGCCAATTCACATATTCTGCAGCCGGAACAGAGCTCCGGTATTACCGCCAGTTTCTTTGCCATATTGAGCCGCCTTTTGGGTGAAGCGGAGCGGAATGTGTAGCATTTTGACGTGCCCGCGTCAAACGGTATTGGGTTTATTACTCCCGTACTTGGAGGAACCATGATGGAAGATGAAGAACTGAAGAGAATCGTTCTTGAGGCGGCATTTGAGGAGGACGGGAAGACGAAACTCGCGTGCGCGCAGGCTTTTGAGTTGGCCGGAGAGCATGGTGTGGAGCTGCTGGATATTGCGCGGGTCTGTAATCGCGAGGATATCCGGCTCTGCAAGTGCCAGCTGGGTTGTTTTCGGTAGATATCCGGGCCAGGTCCAGCACGTGTGTGCCGTCGTTCTCGTAGACGGAGGCATGTTCGATCTGGCGGACGCATTCCCAGCCCGCGGCGCTGCCCCTGCGGTAGCGTTGGACCGCGAACTCGGAGAATGGCTGGAATATCGCCGGCGCGGTTTGGTAGTCGTTGGGACACACCAGCAGGTGCGTGACGCCGAACTTGTCGCGAAGCCTTATCAGCGGCGCGGGGTTACCGGCCAGGTATGCCTCGATGACGGCCTCGAGCCGATTGCGAACCATTTGTGAGTACTTCTCGTGGAATGTCTGGTATGTCTCCATCGTGATCAGCATGGACCTGCGGCAGAAGTAGGGCACTCCTTCGCCGTACCCCTGGGGCCAGTCCGCGATTACCACGTCGCCCGGCAGTGTCTCGACGAAGTCGTACAGCGGCTTTGCCCACCTGGCATCTACCGGGAGACCGTGGTACGGGTTCTGCCTGTACGTGCCCATGAAGGCAACTGATATCAGGAGCAGCGTAACCGCGGGAATGAGAGTTACCAACTGGCTGCACTTGAGCCGCGAAGCCAGCTCCCTGCCCAGCAGGACCAGCCCCGCAGGCACACCGACGGCCGCGACAACCGGGAAGACATAGATGATGTACCTGCCCGGCAGGTAGAGGAGCGGGGCAACGGGGCGCGAGGCGAAGAAGCCGCACACCCCGACCACGGGCAGCAGAAGGAAGTGCCGGACACCGTCGCGCCGGATTGCCACGAGCAGTCCGACAAGCGACCACAGCAACAGGATTATGACGACGGCTCTCGGTATCCTCGCCAGCTGGCACTTCGCTCCGCCGATGAGTGTTGCCCAGGAAGGACCCGCTCCCACGAATGCCGCCCCCGCGTACCTCTCTACCCGTTCGCCGAATCCCGAGAAAGGCGGACTATCCTGGGGCAGGTAGCGTCCGCCGGGGCCCCACTCGGGATAGTTCAGGATATCGGTCAAGTCCACGAGCGAGCCGAACTCCCTGGTGGCGAGCTGGACGGGCAGCAGGACGACGATACACAGCGCGACGGTTGCGGGCAAAAGGATGAGCATGGATTTCAGTTGGCTCTTCCTTTCCCGGGTCTTGTCATCCAGCAGCGAGACGATGCAGCCGGCGGCCAGGCAGACGCCGCAGATCAGACCCGTTACGGGGTAGAAGCAGGCGCCGACGAAAGTTGCTACAGCCAGCGCCCGCAAGTGGCGGAAGACGAGACAGACGCAGGCGGTTGTGATTATCGGGTAGGCGAACGCACGGGGTAGCCCGCCGCTCATCCTCGCCATATATACGCTGGCGGAGAGCGCGGTGAACAACGCCAGGCCCCCGGCGAGAGGGCCTGCGAGCCGCCAGGCAGCGGCGGTTATTCCCGCGAGCACAACGGCCAGCAGCACGAACGGCAGCACCTTGCTCAGACGGTCGGCGCCCATGACGGTATCGCCGACCGTGTACAACAGCCTGTAGCCCACGGGGGTGCAGTTCCTGTAGTAGCGGCCGATTGGGTCGCCGGACGCCGGGCCCGTCCTGAATTCGCGGTAGAAAGGCCACACCTGCTGCATCGCGTCATCGTTGATGTGCATGGGATCGGCGGCGTACCACATTGAGTTGACCAGCGACGGCACAAACGGTGCAACGATCAGCGCGATGAGAAGAATTCTCCGGGCTCTGGGGCTGAAACCTGGAACCTGAAACCTGAACACTCTAACCTACTTCCGCGTTGGATCTATGGCGCGTATCAGCTCTTTCACCGTCTTCCCGATGGCAGGATCGTTTTCGTGCTTCACCAGTTCAGGTATGGACGCCTTGCCCCTGATGCGCAGTTGGCCGGCGGCCCATCTCTGTGCCTCCGCGCTTGGATGTCTCAGGTAGGCGATAAGGGCGGGTATCGCCTCGGGGCCGCGGTTGTTGGAGAGCTTGATACGCTGAACGACCTCGGTTGCGACGGTACCGACGTGGGGATCCCCCATGTAGGGCTCCAGGAGGTGCATCATCGGGTCTCCCCTGCGTGTCAGGGCGTCGGCGATAGTGAGCTTGGCGAGGTTGGTCGAGGCGCGTATCAGGTCGAGGAGCCCCGGCACGGCGAGCTTTCCCGCGCCGGCTATGTGATCGATGATCTCGATGGCTTGGGCGCGCATGGTGTTGTCGTTGACAACCGACCGCAACCGGGGCAGCGCCGCGACGCCATAGCCTTTTATCGTGTCGATGGCCCAGCGGCGCGTTTCGGGACGCGGGTCTTTCAGGTATTTTGCGAGCTCGGGGATCCCCGCCGGTCCCTTGGCCTGCACCTTTATTCGGGCCGTGATGATTTTCACCCTTGCCGCGATGGTCTTGTCGTTCCCGTGCATCGCCAGCTCTGGGAGAGCCGGCTCGCCGATCCGTACCAGGTAGTCGCCGGCTGTTTGGGGCACGCCGTAGTTCCTGCTCTTGAGCGCTTCAACCAGGCCGGCCGCGGCGCCGGTGCCCATTGCGTCGAGAATCTTGCCGCGGATCTTCCATACGTTTCGGCCGCGCGTCCGCAACGCCAGCCCCACGGAACGCCGCGAGACCGGCCGAATCTTAGCGATAGCCATCAGGCTGGCTGCCAGCTCTCCGTCGGACGGCTTGGTTTCGACGTGATCGCACAGTACGTTTGCCGCGCCCGTCGCGGCCAGCGCCGACACTAGCCTCCGGTAGAGACGTGTTCCCGTGCCACCGTCCCAGTACCACTCCCAGTCTTCAAGCTTCCCGGCCATGGTCAGGAGCGTCGGTATGGCATTCGTGGCGTGCTTCCCGGCGGCGGCAAGACCGATGACCGCCCAGTCTCTTACGCTGGGGGGGCGGAACGCCTGCGCTTTCGGAACGCGTATGCTCCTCGGTTCAGTGGTGTCGGAAAGACCTTGCAGGAGGACAGGTACGGCTTCGGCCGGGGCCGCCGGGGCCAGCGTCGCCAGCGCCTCCATGGCATGAATTCGGCTGATGGGATTTTCGTCCGTGAGCATGCCTTGGAGCACAGGAACCGCGGGCTTCGCCGCAACGGGTCCAAGCGCAACGAGGGTTCGGGCGACGTCACGGAGCTGCTCCATGTGATGCCGGGTGAGAGCCGGAAGGAGAGCAGGGAGAAGGGTGTCGGCTGTCGGGTGTCGGGTGTCGGGTGAAGCGGGGAGCCTCAGTCGGCGCCGGATTTCGCGCGTTGCCGCCATCACGGTCCCGCTGCGTCCCGTCTCTATGAATTTCACCAGCTCCTCGACGGATGCGCCTTCCAGGGAGACGGGTATCGGCAGCGGCCCGGCCGGCGGCGGGAGCATGTCCTGTCCCGGCGTTAGGCTCGTCGGTTCAGCCGGGTTTCCGACGCAGTAGAGATGGAAGGGCGACCGGAGGAAGATGCGATTCCCCGAGAACCATGGGGACGCGCCGTAGCAGAATTGGTGGCCGGGTCGGCCGCGGTCGTCGAAGACGTGCTCCGGCATGCCGAGCGCGTTTGCTGCTACGAACGCGTTTGTACGGCCCGTTTCGAAAACCATGCAGACGCCTTCCCTGTTCAGGTGATACAGGCGCCCGCCGGCAACTGGGAGGAGGTGCGCGGAGCCTTCCGCGTAGCTGCGTCTGACACGTTCGCGCTTTATGCGGACGTAGTCCCAGACCGGGAGCTTGCGCAGGACGCTGCCGTTTGCCGGGTCGATAACCAACGTGTCGGCGTAGAGCAGTCCGTCATGGTACGTGATCTGACTGCCCTTGGAGATGTCGGTCTTGCACACCCAGAGGCGTTCGCCTTTGACCTTTTCGTCAACAAACGTGAGCTTCACCGCAAGAACCGAACCGGCTGCCGGCTTGCCCGCGGGCACCGCGCTGCCCCCGCCTCCGGATCCGCCGTTCGCAAAGTAGACCACGGCCGTGCCGTCCTTCGCCGCGGGCGTGCGCGCCGCGGGGGAACACCAGCCCGAGATCCATGCCCCTGTTTCCTCGCCGATCCAGCCCAGTAGTTTGCCGTCCGATACTCGTGTAACGGTGGCGTCGGGCGCGAAAAGCGCCGGAGTGGTTCCCAGCATCACCGCCACCGGTGTGCCGTGATGTTCGCCGACGGCCGGTTTTCCGGCGACGATTTCCGGCACCGCGCCCCGCTCCCAGAGGGTGCGGCCGGTTGCCGCGTCCAGGGCACGCATCGCCACGCCCATGCGCGCGGCGCAGTCGAACAGGATCAGTTTGTTGTCTACCAGGATGGGTGACGACATGAAGCTCATACCGCACCGGCGTGGAAGGGGGCCAAACCAGCGCAGCCATTTGCAGTGGCGATCCGTGTCGTAGCAGGCCGCAACGTTGTTGCCGGTCCACACGTAGACGAGCTCGCCGTCGGTGACGGGAGTGGGGAAAGCCGTGCCGATCGAGCCAAAGCCGGTGCGGCCCGAGAAGGCGCCGCTGTGCGCCCAGTCGTTATAGTACAGGCCGTAGTAGCGGCTCATGTGCGCACGGAAGTCCTGCTGCGGCTTCGTGCGCTGGAAGCTGGGCGTCATGTAGCTCGTGCTGAATTCGAGGGCCCGGGGCTGCGCGAGATCCGTGAGAATGCCCTCGCCGCGTGTAACGGTGTAGCCGTAGGGGATATGCAGCCGGTCGGCCTCGATCTTCCACCTGCTGAACTCGGCGGTGCGCTTTGCCACTGTCTTGGGCGTGTCGTTCTCCAGGGTCGCTGCTATGGCCTCGAGCCTGGCCGCGAGGGCCCCGTACATCCACGCGCCGGCCCGTGGCCCGCCGACGACCTGTTTCTGCTTCTTCCCGCGCTCACGGAGCTTGACCGCGCGTTCGCGGTAGGATGCGATCGCGTTCGTGGGATTCCCGGCCGCCAGCAGGTAAGGGCGCAGCTTCGCCAGCTGACGGGCGCTCTGGTGGATTCGTCGCTCGACCCGTCGGTCTTCCAGCCAATCGGCACGATCTGCGGATACTTCGTTCTCGGGGAACAGATCGAACATGTGCACGTCCCTGCGCCAGACAATGTCCCCGGTGTGCGCGGAGATGCAGAGAAGCTGTACTCCCGCGATGCTGCCCAGCGGCTCGCACATTATGAAGATGCGGCCCTTCGCGAGGCAGCCCTGGCCGTGTCCCCACCATGGGAGCTCCGTCCTCCAGACGATGTTCGATGTCTCCGACCAATGCGTTACCGGCCTGCAGCCCCTGTACACGCACGATCCGTCGAACCGGAACCCATAGGCCACCGGCCGTCCCGGCGGCCCTCTCACCGCCTGTGCCGTTGCGTCCTTCCCCGTTTTCCCGATCTTCGCGTCCTCGACCCTCTCGCCTCGCTCCTTTACCCGTGCCCAGATCCTGTCCACCACCGAAAGCCGGCTCACCGGGATCGCCACCACCTTGCCGTTTGTCCTGCGCAGATAGGCTTTACCGGCAGCGACCTTTTCAAGCCTCGCGAGAAGCTTCACGCCGTGTGTGCTGGTCCATATCCTGACCAGTGGGGGCGCCGCCCTGGAGGAAACGGGAAGCGCGGCGGCCGACATGACTGCCGTGCTGCAGGCGAGTGCGACCGCGGCGGCGTGGGCTCCAGGGCTCATAGCTTGATGTCGCCCGGGATGATTGCCCCGTTCTCCCTCAGGACATCGTGGATCTCGTTCATCGGGATATCCGCCGGGTCGGCGCCGGTCTTCGCGCCGAGCGCGGCCATGGCCCCGGCCGCCTGGCCCATTGCCATGCAGGGCACCTCGACGCGTGTCGCCGACTGCGCAACGCGGTCGCCGGCTATGCAGCGTCCGGCAACGACCAGGCACTCGCCCTTCTCGGGCAGCATCGCGCCGCGCGGAATTGTCGGCAGCGTGTTCTGCGCCAATGGCCGGAGATCGATGCCCTCGCCGTCGTTCAGATGTATGTCGATGGGATAGAAGCTGTAGCAGACGGCATCTTCGTAGAACCTGCCGGCGATGTAGTCCTCGCCGGTCATGTTGGTCTTGCCCTTGATCATCACCGTCTCCCGGATCCCGCATTCCGGCGCGACCCACTCAATGTAGAGGTTCTCGATGCCGGGCTGGGCTTTGAGGAAGCGGTACATGCGCAGCATGGCGCGGCGGGCCTCGATCTCCGCCTGTGACCGGCCCTCGCTGGTTTCGGCCGCCTTGACCCGGAGATGGTTCGAGTTCAGGCCCCGCCCCCGCAGGAGCTGACCGGGGCCCTTGTTGTACCAGCCCAGGTCGGTGGATACGATTTCTCCCGCCTCGATTGCTTTCTCGGATGCCGCGTTGAGGGCGTCCATGTCGAGCTTGTCGAAGTCGTAGTCCCCGAGCTTCATCACCAGCGTTGCCGGCTGCACGGTCTCGTGACGCATGACCTCGAGGCCGGCCAGCTCGACGATGTTGGCGTCGCCGGTGGCATCGATGAGAACCTTCGCGTCGGCCGTCTGGATACCGGACTTGGTGCACACGTCCACGGACCAGTGGCCGGCTTCGCGCCGCACTGCGGCGGGCATTGCGTGGAACAGCAGATCGACGCCGGCGTCAACTGACGCTTCGTCGCACACGGCAGCGAAGATCGCCCTGTCCACCCAGATGTGTTTCGGCTTGCCGTTGTTCTTGCTGGATTCGCCGTCTGGCAACGGCTTGCCCGTTATTTCGTATGTGCGCCTGGTGAGCTCCCACGGGATGCCCGCGACGATCTGCGTGCCCCATGCCCAGAAGTGTGCCGGCGCGTTTATCCCGGCGACCGTTACCGTCCCGCCGAGCATGCCGTTCTTCTCGACCAGCAGCGTCTTCGCGCCCGCTCGCCCCGCCTGTATGCCCGCGATTGCCCCGGCGGTTCCGCCGCCGAAGACTATCACGTCGTAGCTGTTGTCCATCGTGCCTCCGGACTACTTTATCATCTTGAGATCGTTGACACGGAAGTGTTCCTCGAGCTCATAGGTGACCGCCACCCTGGCGCCGGTAGGAATGCCGGCGAACGCCTTCACTTCCGAGATCTTGGCTACCCACTTCCTGTTCTGTTTCACCCAACGTGCTGCGAATGTCATCGGTCCGTCGATGCCCTCGACCTTGACGCGAAGGATCAGCTTCTCCCTCGGTTTGACCACCACGCCTTCGATGGACCCGCTGGCGCTCAGCTTCTCGATGACTTTCGTATCCTTGTCTCCGGCTCGCCACTGCACGGTCACGGGGATTCCCGGCTTGAGTGACTTCGTGGCGGCAATACGGATCATCTCGATTCTGGACTTCTCCTCCTTCGACGCATCCTTGGGTACCTTGGGGACGTGGAAAGCTTGTTCCTTTCCGTCCTTGACTGCGACGGCAAGCACGGTTTCGCCGGACTTGACCACCTTGCCGGACACGGTTCCTTCCTGGTCTTTCTCGGGTGCGGCAAAGCAGTAGCCGGCAGCGGCCACGGCAACTACAAGCGATAGTGCTGTCTTCATGGTCGTCCTCCTTCTGGTCCATCCTGCGGGTCCGAATCGTACCAAGAACGGGTTGTGGACTGAAGCGTAAAGAACTGAGATTTTTTGTCGTTCCCGAAGCCACAGAAAAGGATTTCAACGGCCGCGGCGGGATGGTAGTGTCGAACCGTGTATGCAGAGGCTGAATGTGTTTAGGAGGCTGGACGATGACGCTTAAAGAGGCTCTCGACAAAGGTGAATTCGTTATCACTTGTGAATTCGTGCCGGGACGTGGCAAGGGCGGCCCCGCCATAGAGGCTGCCGTCAAGTTCGCGCAGGAGGCCAAGTCTTCGGGACTCGGTATCCACGCGATCAGCCTGACCGACAACCCCGGCGGGAATCCCGCCATCCTGCCCGACGTGCTGGGGGCTGAGATCCAGAAGGAGGGGATCGATGCTCTCGTCCATTTTTCCTGCCGGGACCTGAACCGGAACGCGATGGAGTCACGTGCCATGGCCCTGGCGAGGAGGGGCGTCAACAGCGTCCTGGTCATCACGGGCGACTACACTGAGAGCGGCTACGAAGGCAATGCGCCGGCCGTGTTCGACGTCGGGTCGGTGCAGACGATCAAGTATCTCAAGGACATGAATGCGGGGCTGGAAGTGCCCGGCCGCAAGCGCGGAACGACGGAAACGCTGCCCGCAACCGAGTTTGCGGTGGGTGCAGCGGTCTCGCCTTTCAAATACAAGGAAGAGGAGCTCTTCCCGCAATTCTTCAAACTGGAGAAGAAAGTCGCCGCCGGCGCCGACTTCATTATTCCACAGCTTGGCTACGACATGCGCAAGTTCTTCGAGATCAGGCGCTACATGGCCAGCCGGGGCCTGAAGACTCCCGTTATAGGCAACGTATACGTGCTCAGCTACGGCATCGGCAAGGCCATGGCCGCCAACAGAATACCCGGGTGCGTGGTGTCGGACGAATTGCTGAAAGTCCTCGAGGAAGAATCCAAGGCGGATGACAAGGGAAAGGGCGCGAGATTCGAACGCGCCGCGAAAATGGTCGCCATGTTCAAGGGCATGGGGTTTGCCGGGGTGCATATCGGCGGATTCAATCTGAAGACGAGGGATTTCGCCTTGATCATCGAACGGGCGGCCGAGCTCGATGAAAAGTGGGAAGAATTTGTACCGGACATGCAATTCGGCCGCAAGGGCGAGTACTACATGTTCCCCGAGCCGACGAAGTACACCATTGAAGAGCCGGATCCCGACCCGGTCGCTGCGATCGGCAAGCCACGGAAGCCGATTCCGTACGCCTTCTCCCGCATGATGCACAACATCATGTTCGAACCGAACCCGATTAACGGCATGATGCGTGCCTACTTCAAGGCGATCCCGGAAAAGGGAATCCTGGAACGTATGACGCACGGCTTCGAATGGTGGATGAAGCGTATATTGTACGACTGTCGGGACTGCGGTGATTGCGCGTTGGGTGACGTTGCGTTTTCCTGTCCCATGTCCGGCTGTGCCAAGCACCAGAGGAACGGCGCATGCGGTGGGAGCCGAGACGGCATGTGCGAGGTCTATCCGGAAGAGAAGCGATGCGTGTGGGCCATGGCCTACGAACGCATGAAGAGCTCCGGGGAGCTGGACAAGATGCGCACGGCCTACGTGCCCCCGCGCAAAGGCGAGCTCGAGTTCACTTCGGCCTGGTACAACTTCTACAACGGTCGCGACCATACCGGCGCGGCCATGGCGGCGGCACAGGAAAAGAACGCGGACGCCTGATTCGGCGCCGGACTGTCACCACTCGAGATCTTCATTTTCGTTCTCCTCTTCATGCTCACGTTCGTCGCGCTTGACTTGTCTCTCAACTTCATCCTGTTCCCGGGACTGCGCGAACCCGGTGGAAGGTGCCAGCATCGCGAACACCATCAGCCAAGGTAATATGGGTCTGCTCATGCGAGTTTCCTTTGGTGCCTTACACACCTTACGGCAGTCAGTTCGCCTTTGCCAGCGTAAAGGCGCGGCGCAGAAGCGATTGCCTTATTTGACGGTCCACGTGTATTCCGGTGCCCCGTATTCCCGCACAATATACAGATGCGTCTTGTCCGCGGCAAGCACAGGGTGGTGGGGCGCCGGCGGTGTATTCGGCTTGGTAAAGTATTGAACATTGCGTTGGATTGCGGGAATATCCGCAGATTCTGATGCAGGATCGATACGAAACGAAGGGAGTCAAGCAGTGAGCGACAAGCCGGGTTACGATGATACACCGTTGATCGAGGGACAGAAATGGAAGGTTCACGACAGCGAACGGCCACAGCCGCGCGTGGTTACGCCGGGGACCTTCAGCACGCAGGACAAGGCGGGTGTGGCACCGTCCGATGCGGTGATCCTGTTCGACGGCACCGACCTGTCCGGTTGGGAGAAAGTCGGCGGCGGACCGGCCGAGTGGAAGGTCGAGAACGGGTATATGGAAGTTATTCCCAAGACGAGCAACATCGCCACGAAGGAGAAGTTCGGTGACTGCCAGCTGCACGTTGAATGGGCAGCGCCGGCAGAGGTGGTTGGCGAAAGCCAGGGCAGGGGGAACAGCGGTGTCTTCCTGATGGGCAAGTACGAGATCCAGGTTCTTGACTGCTACGACAACCCGACGTATGCGGATGGCGCCACCGCGGGGATCTATGGTCAGACCCCTCCGCTTGTCAACGCCTGCTGCAAGCCCGGCGAGTGGCATGTCTATGACGCGGTGTGGCTGGCCCCGAAGTTCGAGGGCGACAAGCTGGTCGAGCCCGCCTACCTCACGTTGTTCCACAACGGGGTTGTGGTGCACAACAAGCGCAAGCTGAACGGGCCGACGACGCACCGCAAGACGGCGGAATACACGGCGCACGGTGACGGGCCGCTGATGCTGCAGGATCACGGTAATCCCGTCAGGTTCCGCAACATCTGGTACCGGCCGCTCACCGATTACGACCAGTAGGATCGACCAGGAACAGAAGACCCAGCGGAACGTAGGCTGGTTCGCAACGAAGAGTCGGCAGCCGATCAAATACTGACGTGCTCGAGGTCATATGCCGGTCGACGCCCCGCCGTTCGGGACCATCGCCGGTGTTGACGATCCGTCGTCGCCGGAGTAGGCTTCCAGCAACACCATGGATGCCGGCGACATTTTCAAATCGGATGCACGTAGCCGTCCGAAACCGTTCTCGTTCCGTCCCCCAAAGCGCAATCCGTTGATACTGTGGGCGGTGAAGCTCATTATCAAGGGGGAGCTGCGCCGGAAACTCAAGGTCGTGGATGTCGAGATCCCGGATGCGGACCTGGAACGCCTGCGGTCTCTTAAGGGAAAGCGCTGCTTGATCCTTCCCACGCACTCCGGCGGCTTCGAGCCGTACGTGATCTTCTATCTTTCGAAGCTGTTGAAGGACGACTACAACTACATGGCCGCCATGGAGGCGTTCGAACAGAAGCCCCTGCTGGGTGCGCTGATCCAGCGGATGGGTGTTTACTCGATAATCCGCGGCACGGCCGACCGGCCGTCGCTGCAGATGACGAAACAGCTGCTGGTGGACGCGAAGCGCTGGCTGGTGGTCTTCCCCGAGGGACAGACCGTCTGGCAGAACGATACCGTGATCCCGTTCCAGGAAGGCGTCATGCAGCTGGCGTTCAAGGCCTACGAAACGGTTGCGGGGAAGGATGTCGACGCGTCCCTGTTCTGCGTGCCGATCGCCGTGAAGTACGTTTACATGGAGAACATGGAAGCGGAGATCGACGCATCCCTGGAACGATTGGAGTCCGAAGTGTTTCCGGCCGACCACAAGATTGCCCCCGAACGCTATGATCGTCTTCGCGAGATAGGGTACGCCGTGTTGACGGCCAACGAGGCGAAGCATGGCGTCGAGTCGGACGAAGCACTCGCGTTTGATGAGCGCATCCAGGCCATGAAGGAACGGGTCGTGCGCGCCATTGAGGAGCAGCTTGACATTATGCCGCGCGCGGATGCGACACTGCTTGACCGGGTCCGGGCGCTGTTCAACGCGGTCGACCGGATCGTGATGGAGGAGCCTGAAGGTACTCCCTACGAACAGAAGCTCGCGCGAGAGCGTCAACAGGCGATGCGCGATCTCTACGACGATCTCTGGCGTGTGTTGCAGTTTGTTGCCATCTACGGCGAGTACGTACGCGAATCGATCACGGCCGAGCGTTTTCTCGATGCGCTATGTCTTCTGGAAATGGAGGTATTCGGAGAGCGACGGATGTGGGGGCCGAGACAGGCGCGGGTGCGGGTGGGGGAGCCGATCGACCTGAAGGATCGTGCCGAGGCCTACCATGCCGACAAGCGCGGCACGACACACGGAGTAACTGTGGCTCTGGAGTCGGCCGCGCGTGAAATGCTCACGGGCCTCGCGTCCGATAGCTTCGTGCGCGATTGAGCCGGCACTACTCGCCGCGTATTTCTCTGTCCCGGACCATCTGCTCGACGATGCCGGTTTCCCGGAGGTACGCAGCTATTCTGCGACTCACGAACTCATGTCCCTCCACGCTCAGGTGAACATGGTCATAGTAGAACCCGGCCGCCTCCGGCACCCGTTCCCTGAAGTCGTCCAGCAGGTTTTTCACCAAGTGGATTCTGCCCTCCAATCCCCGTGCGAGCGTAGCGAACCGGGTTCCGTCATCCTCGAGCAGTGATTTGTGTGGGGATAGGAAGATGACTACAGGGACGTTCTCCTTGCGCATGTCGGCCTGGAATGCGAGCAGGGCGTCGAAGTTGGCTTTGAGGGCCTCCTCGTCGCTGAGCTCTCGGGTGAAGGCCGCTGCGTCGGACGGCGGGAACAGCCTGCCGCCGGACTTCAGGTTGATGATCACGATGGATCTGCCGGCCGCCTGCCATACGGCCGAGGCATGGTTTGACTGGGGGAGGGGGAGGGCGTCCTTCTGGAGCACCACGTGCGGATTCCTGTAGAAGTCCGCTTCTATAAGGTAAATGATTATGAGATCGAACTTGGCGATGGGGTGTGTTCTTTCGGCTTTGGTCACGGTCTGTTTCACTGAATACGCGTTGACGCCGCCGTTGTAGACCTCGAAGGCGGAATCTCCATAGGTTTCGGCAAGGAGACGCTCAAGCCTGGTGGTGAAAAGGTCTTTCTGTCGCATGCGTACGCCGGCCCACGTTACGGAGTCACCAAAGACACCGATGCGCAATGTGCCGGGTGTCTTCTCCCGGCCCGCCAGGTCCCTTGCATCGCGCAGCGAGGCGTCGTTGATCCGGATCTCGTTGCGGAGGACGCGTAGATGCTGGTTTGGGCGCAGATCGTAGCCGGTGTCCTCCCGCGGGCAGTAGAGCACGGGAGCATGGAAGCCGAGGAAGCGGAGGGCCACTTCCAGAACGAGGAGTGTTATGCAGGCGGCGGCCAGCGCGAGCATAAGTTTGGCCCGGGTAGTGCGCTTCTTTGCCATGCGGCACTGTATGGCGGCCAGCGAGGCAGGTCAAGCGGCCGCTGACAGGGGGCTGACCCGGAAATTGGCGTTGACTCGCCCGATGCATGTTAGTATTATGTACGTATGAAAAGGAAACTGGTGAAAGTTGGGAATAGTCTCGCGGTGACGCTGCCGAGCGACATGGTGAAGGAGTTATCCCTCGAACCGGGCATGGAAGTTGATGCCAACGTGGACCCCCGGGACGGCAGTCTTGTGGTCCGGGCGGGCACGAAGTACTTCGAGGAAGGCAAGGCCAGCGCGCGTTTCAAGAAGATGACCGAGAGCCTGATCCGCGAACGACGGGACATGTACGAGAAGCTGTCATGATCGAGTACCTGTCCCTCGATCAGGTGCTTTATCTGCATGAAGCGCTTATTGAGGCCACCGGCGGGTCCGCAGGTATGCGGGATGTCGGACTGCTGGAGTCTGCCCTTGGCAGGCCAGCCGCCTCTTTTGGGGGACAGGATCTGTACCCGAGCCTGGAAGCGAAGGCTGCGGCGTTGATGCATTCGCTGGTCAGCAATCACCCGTTTGTGGATGGCAACAAGCGAGTTGCCATAGCCGCGACAGAGTTGTTCCTGCAGGCCAACGGGCACATATTCACAGCGGACAACGACGCACTCTTTGACTTCACGATGGCCTGTGCTGCTTCACAGCTTGGGCGTGAGGAGATCCGCATCTGGATAGAACAGCATTCGGTACGTGAGCGGCCATAGATTGCCGCGCAGGCATTTTGCTTGATTTGGCGACGAATTCTGCTATTTTCCCGTCCTTCGCACCGAGACTAAGCGCCCATCGTCTATCGGACAGGACTCCAGGTTTTCATCCTGGCAAGCGGGGTTCGACTCCCCGTGGGCGCGCCAGCCTTCACTCTCCGCTTCGCTCCGAGCGAAGGCTGCCGCGTCGGATCAACACCAAGAAAGAAGGCACCTGCCAACTCAAGCAAAGTGGGGCGGCTCGTCGAGGATATCCATGATCTGCCGTGCGCAGTAGACGCGGTTCCGCTTGGTCGTGTCGACTTGCTGCAGTATGTCTGCCGTAACGAGCTTGTCAATGCCCCGCTGTGCCGTGGTAAATGCGACACCCAACTGTTCTGTTATCTTGCCGACAGTGCAATAAGGGTTTTCCGCCAGTTGGTCGAGGATGGCCCAAGGGGTTTGGTTTCTGCCTCCTGCAAGAAGCCCACGCCAGCTCAACAGCAGACTGTTGATTCTCTCCGCCCTGTCCAATGCATCCTCTGACATCCGGGCAATGCCGTTGAGGAAGTACTCTGTCCATTCGTTCCAGGCGGCTTTGTCGGTCACCCCCTTCAGCCGGTCGTAGTAGTCCGACCGTGTAGCTTCGAAAAACGCACTCAAGTAGAGTAGTGGTGTAGGAAGGATGTCTCGCTCGACTAGAAAAAGCGCTATGAGGAGGCGACCGACTCGCCCGTTCCCATCAAGAAACGGGTGGATCGCTTCAAATTGGCTGTGCATCATTGCGGCCTGTACCAGGGGAGGTAGTGAGCGATCGTGTAGAAAGGTCTCCCATTGGGCCAAACACGGCATGAGTTCGTCAATTGGTGGCGGAACATACGAAGCATTCTGAAGGGTACAGCCGGGTGGTCCGATCCAATTCTGGCTTCGGCGAAATTCTCCCGGTGTGGCGTGTTCTCCTCTCACACCTTGCATCAGTTTTTCATGCAGTTCGGTCACAAGGCGGAGGGAGAGCGGCAGAGTCGACAAGCGGTCGATACCATATTCCAAGGCGGTAACGTAGTTGCCAACTTCGCGTAGATCATCGGGGCTTCTGTCGACTGCCGCGCCGGCGTCAGCTGCCAGCAGTTCGCCAAGCGTGGCCTGCGTTCCTTCGATGCGGCTGGACAGCACAGCTTCCTGTTTGATGAACGGGCGCATGAGCAGGTGGGGATTTTGCAGGCTGCGTCCTTCGCCGGCCAGTTTTCCGATCAGACGATCAGCGTCGGACAAGGATCGCAACAGGGCGGGCGACAATTGCAGATCTGGCGGTAGTGGGGCAGGGACATATGCTTCATACCCTCCCGTGCACTTGACCAGCATTCCAGAGCCGTGTGCTCTGCCTTTCATAGTGTAGGTAGTCTAGGATGGGAAACGCGAATAAGCAACCCTGTTATTAGCGGAAGTTGTCATTGTCGAAAATAACAGAGATCGCTATTTTCGGTAGGATTCCTCCAGAATGAACCCAGAATGGATCATTTCCCTCAAAGACTCGACGAAAGAGTTCCAACTGGCTGGATCAAGAGGGGTGCAAGGGGGCTTTGACATAGTTTCCCCACAGTGGTAAACCGTGTTGCATGAGATTCTCTTGTATCGGTAACGTGCTCGTGGAAGTGGTCATACTGCAGGCGGCGCTCTGGTGGGGCGCGCCGGCGGCAAAGGGTGGCGAAGCAAAGGATCCCGGGGACTGGCTCGTGGTGAAGGCGCCGCCCGTGAAGCGGGGCATGGATTTGAAGGTGCCCGGCTTGCGCAACGCGGAGTTCGCCGCATACGCGGCGGTGCAGTTCGGGGCGGACCCAAACGACGTTGCCTACCTCGTGTTCGACTGCAAGGAACGCCTCAAGCCATACGACGTGGTGCACGTGTACGTGCCGGGCCATCGGAAATACAAGAGGGCGACCCGGCTCTCAGGCAAAGGACGGGAAGAGGGCCGAGTCTTCCGAAAGCTGTCGCTGGAGGGCATGTACGGCTCGATGCAACACAAGTGCGCCCTGGTGCTTTCTGCCCGGACGCGATGGGACGATGACGTACTGGAAGTGTTTGTGGAGGCGGAATGCTCTCTCCGCGATCCCGAGACGAGGAAGAGAAGCACATTTCGACTCCGCGGGCCGCTCAAGGTTACTCTGAACTCGGCAGTCCAAATACCGTGTACCAGTCTGATCCAGAAGCCGCGGCTAAGCGTTCGATGGGACCACCGCAGCGATCCGCCGCATGTTCGCGGTAGGATCTGTATGGGCTCTTTCTCAATGGATCCGGAAGCAGGGTTCAGGCGCAAGGCCGCTGTTGAGGTTCGCGTCCGTAAGGCGGAGAAACCGCAGTACCGGTCTTCGTTCAACATCGAGCCATCCGGTGTTCGCGGCGAGTTCAGCCACTATGCTCGAACACGTTTCAGGAAGAGCACCGAATACCTGGTGAGTCTGAGTGTGGACTTGAGGCCGCAGTTCGGGACCATCAAGGCCAGCGATCAGATGGTGTTGAGATAGGTCTGCTTCCACTCGACGCCAGGCGTCGGAAATGGCGAGTCATTCCGTAAGATGCATTGCGTGGCGGCGTGGTACGGTGCTATCCTGAGTCACAGAGGAACCGGGAGGCCCGAATGCGTTCATTGATTCTGCTTCTAGTCGCCGCGCCCTTGGCTGTAGCTGCGCCCGCCAAGTCGGATTTCAACAAGCGTTTTGAGAAGCAGACTGTTGCGCTGTTCCAGGCGCTGAAGTCCCTGCGCGCGGAGAGTATGGAGGCGTGCAAGGCCATTGAGGCCAAGCTGCCGGCTGCCGGACGTCCGAAGCGGACGAAGATAGCAAAAGCCCCGCTTCCGGCAAAACTCGATGACCCGCTTGTGCTGCACATAGCCGCTGTTGCGATGGAGAAAGAGGCCTGTCAACGGTACGCCGAACTCCTCTTGATGGATACCGTGGGGCGTGGCGGCAATGCGAGTGATGCGCCGGGCTATCTCTGTCCGGAACGCGAGGAATTCTCGGAGAAGAAGAAGCGCGGAAAGAAGGTCAAGAAAGGCAAGAAGCGCAAGGTTGCCCCGGTTCTTGACGATTTTCTCGACACGTCCATGGACGACGTTGGACCGGCCGCCGAGGCGCCGCCCCCTGATGCCGCCAAGCTGCCCGGTGCCGAAGACCGGCTGGCCGACGTTGGTGCGATGCGCTGTCATGTGGAGAGGCTGGTCGCGATCGTCAAGGCCTGGGATTCTTCGAGAGAAGCGCCTGCGCCCAATCGTTTCGGGGCCGTAGGTGATTCCCATTTCGGGCCCTGGTGGACGTTCCGCGCGCTTCCGACGAAGAACGGGGCGAACCACGTGGCGGCCGATGCGGGCGGCAAGGGTACGAAGGAATGGCGGCACGTTGACGGTTGGCGGATATTCGGGCCCCAGCCGCCGGGCGCGCCGGCGCGGAAGGCGGCGGCGCTGCCGCATCGGTTGCTTCTCGAAGGTGCGACATACGCGGCGAAGGCCTTGCCCGGCACCAGGAAGGAACCCGTGCCGATGGGGAGCTCGTGGAAGCCTTTTCCGGTCGGCACCAGTACCGGTATGCTGCGCCCGCCGATCTGGGGCAAGCAGGGCTCTTACGGGGGACTGGCATGCGGCACATCGATCGAGAGCTGCTGGTACGCGGTGTCCCACATCATCTGCGATGCCGAGAAGGAGCTATGGTTTGCCGCCGGCACAACGGTTGATGCGTGTCTGTGGATAAACGACGTGCTGGTGGCGGCCTGGCCCGTGGAAGGCGCGAAGCGCGATATGGAGAACCCGATCCTGTTCCGCCAGAAGCTCGTGAAGGGGATTAACGAGGTGCTGTTTCGCGTCAGGCACATGAAGATGAGCGGCGGGAAAGGGCCCCCCCTGAGCGGCGCCTGGCTGAAGGTTTGTACGCGTGGTGCGCCGCTCGATGCGGCTGCCGCCAAGGCCCGCGACGAGAAGATCGCGGCCCGGACCGCAACGCTGAAGCCGTTCCCGGACACGGTGCGGGGATGGCGCGGCAACTGGCTGGGGGTTGAGCCCGAGGCGAAGCCGGTTACCGCGTGGGACATCGAGCGCAACATCAACGTCCGTTGGCGTAGCGGCCTGCCGTGGACGATCTCGACGCCGGTGGTGTCGGGCAACTACCTGGTCACCACCGCTGAGCCCTTCTTCGTGGCTTGCCTTGAAAAGAAGACCGGAAAGCTGCTTTGGCGACAGCCGGTGGACGTGCTGGAGATCTGCGCTCCGGAGGTGTCCAAGCAGGTCAGGGGTTCGATGGAGGAGTACTTCGATCTCTATCATGCCATCTTTACCACCGCGCAGGACGCAGACAACGAGCGGCAGGAACCCATCACCGTGAACGGCGCTGAGATCACCCCGCCTGCGGCCTGGCAGAAGTGCCGGGAGCACACGAAGACTTTCTACAGGGCCGTGGGCAAGCCGCTCGAAGCGGCAGGGCACAGGGTGAAGTACCTGTGGATGAACTACATGGGGCCTATCTGTGCTACTCCGGTGACCGACGGCAAGCATGTCTGGGCCTGGACAAGTTTCGGCGGCGCCGCCTGTTTTGATCTGGCCACGGGCGACCGCAAATGGTTGGTAGAGCTGCCCCATCAGTGTTCGGCCTATGGCGCTTTCAGTTCGCCCGTGCTTGTCGATGAAAAACTCATTCTGGAGGTCGTTCCGGATGACAAAAAGCGGCCCGGCGGCAAGAGCAAGGGTGGGGAACACCGCGAGGTATACATGCTGGCTCTCGACGCGGCCACCGGCAAAGAGCTGTGGCGCAGCCACGTGCAGGAGCCGATCTCTTCGGCATCGCCCATCGCCACGCGCATCACCGACGGGAAACAGGATATGACCGTGCTCATTACCGGTGGATGCGGGACCAGGAAGTACCACGGGGAAGTGCTGCGTCCCTGTTTTCTCGGCGGCACGGTGGTTCGTGCTGATGACGGCAAGGTGCTGATCGAAGACCTTGCCCTGAGCTGCGGCTACGGCACGCCGGTGGCGGTTGGCGATATCGTCTATCATTGTGGGAAAGGTCAGATGACCGCGACGCGACTGGTGATGCGTGACCGTGACACGCTGGGCGCGATACGGCTGTGGACCCAGTACGAGCGCCGGGGCTTTGAGCCATGCGTTTCGCCGTACAAGGGGTACCTCTACGCTGATCTCGCCGGCGGGCCGGGTGGGCAGGGGGATGCGGGCTATGCCGTTTATGACGCCGCTACCGGCAAGGAGGTCAGGCGGCGGGTCAACCTGGGCTGGCCCCTGTCGTTGCTGCGCTCCGGCTGGGGCGGTTCGGGCCGGAAGTATTCGATGACCGCGCTGGCCGGGGGTTTCGTGTACTGCGGCGATTCCGGAGAGGCGTTCGGGGGGAAGAAGCTGAAGTACGCAACCTTTACCACGCTGGAGGCCAAGCCCCAGGGGCGGATGTTGGCCCGCAACCATCTGCCGCCGCGCAGCAATTCCACGCTGGTCTTCGACGGGGACAACATGTACTACCGCAACACCTTCGGTGTAATCTGCCTGGGCTATACCGGCGATGAGGGTAAGGCTTACGAGGCGGTACAGAACGCCAAGTTCGTGATTGATGACCTTAATCCGGAACGTCCGGGTACAGGGAAGGCGATCCCCGTGGCGGCGCTGCCGCGTGCGCCCAATGCAGCGCACCTTAGACCGCTTCATGACCGGCCGCGACCTTCATTCTATACGACAGAGCCGATGGCGGGTGGGCTTGGCCCGAAGCTCGCGGCGCTGTGCGCGCAGCCGGCTTTCATGGATGCAGGGCGGGGGGCCTACGGGCGGTCCAGCCTCAGCCTGACTCTTGACGGCGAGGCGGTGGTCTTCAACGAGTACGCCTTCTCGAAACACAGCTGGCCGAAGCATCCCAAGCGCGGCGGCCGCGTGAAGGGCAACGCCGCGGGTCCGAAGGGGTTTGGGACCAAGCTGGTTCTCTCGGCC
>Ga0272442_10003830_pt1 | contig 20902 bp, 19 predicted proteins | sample SSMForm2O_FD_200262 | JGI IMG/M metagenome (GOLD analysis project Ga0272442, IMG submission 200262) | Marine sediment archaeal communities from Little Sippewissett salt marsh, Falmouth, MA, United States - SSM-Form-2O | ecosystem: Environmental > Aquatic > Marine > Wetlands > Sediment ... | reverse complement strand
CTCGTATGTGCCTTCCTCAATGACTCTGCTGTCCCGAAGTACGTATATATAATCCGCGCCTCTTATTGTGGAGAGCCTGTGGGCAATGACGACCATAGTCTTTTTGCCTTTATATTCTCTTAAATTCCTGTATATCTGTTTTTCAGACTCACTGTCAAGCGAGCTTGTGGCCTCATCCAGTATAAGGAGTCTGGCGTCTTTGTACAATTCTCTCGCTATCGTTATCCTCTGTCTCTGCCCGCCGGATATATCGAGACCGTTGTCGCCCAGTAAAGTCCGGTCGCCATCGGGGAGATCGCTTATGAAACCAGATATGTGAGCTTTATTAAGGCTTTCTTTAAGCCTCCCCTCTTCCGTGAGACCACGCCAGAGGAGGATATTATCCTTTATGCTTGCCGAGAAGATGATATTCTCCTGAGTGACGTAACCTATGTTGCTGCGCAGTTCCTTAAGATTGATCTCATCATACGACGTCTCCCCTAAACGGACACTCCCCTTGCTGGGTCTTATTATGCCGGTAATCACGTTGGCCACGGTGGATTTTCCCGATCCCGAATACCCGACGAAAGCCACTGTGGAATTTGGCGGTATCCTAATATTTGCTTCTTTTATGCCTATCTTGCCGTTTGGGAATTCTACCGTCACTCCTTCAAGCGTTAGATCCTTCGAGAAATCAGGCGCTACGCCGCGCTCGTGGAGGTCTTCTCTGTGAAGCTCGAGCTCGCTCTTTATAGTATTGTACACCTCTATGCTTCCTATGGAAGATACAAAGGAGCGGTAGCTCGTCTGGGCGTTCAAAAACTGCCGCGCTACTTGAAGAAAGAGAAAAGAGAGAAAGATGACCTCACTCACGTCCCTTCCCAAAAAGACGACATGATAAAAAAGAAGGCCCACCACGATAAGCACTATTACAGGCTCAAATGCCTCCCTCGAAAGAGAATGCACAAAACTCATCCGGAAATTGAGATCTCCAAGATTTGAGTTTTCGTCATCTATTCTTTTGGAAAGCCCCTTAAAAGAATAGGTAGACTTAAGATATTTCAGCTTGCTCAAGGTCTGTATCAGTATGGTATTATAATCGCCGTAAGACTTGCTCACCGCCCTCGACAAGCGGTTTGCAAAGAGATTGAGCTTCTTCATCAATATTATAAAGACGGGACTTATGAGTATTACAACGAACGTCAGCTTCGGGTTGAGAGCGACGCAGAGCAGGATGTATATGGATGCGAAGACCAGATAATTAAAAGAGAGCATAAAGGTATTGAACGCTTCCACTACACGCTCGGCTTCCCTTACAACGGCATTGTTCAGATACCCTGCCTCTTTCTTAAGTATATAGAGATAATCCGCCTCCATTATCTTATCCATCAATTCTCTTCTCAGGCGTATTTTGAGGGAGGCGAGCATGCGGCCCAAAAACCATTTATAAGAGATAACTGAAATCGAACGGAATATAAAGACCAGAAGTATAAAGATAAGCATAAGGCGAAAGGAATACTCAAGCCCGAAAAGACCGAAAGCGTTTTCTAAAAATAGAGAAAGTCTATCATTGCCGAAGCCCGATTGTAAAATGGGGAGAAACAGGGTTATACCGAGCCCCTCCAAAAAACCCGTCAGGCCTGCCAGCACAAAAAGGAGATAGATTTTTTTTCCAATTAACTTTTTGAAATCCCGGAAAAATGCGACCAAATCTAACATCTCTTACACATCTTTTCTTTTTTTTGTGTATATCTGCTTGGGATAGGTTTTTTGCTGACCAGATAATTGCCTATTGCCACGATCTCCAAACCTGATCTTTCAAATGTACTTATCGCATCTTCGGGCGAGCATACAATAGGTTCGCCATGAAGATTGAAGGAGGTATTTAACAGAGCCCCTATCCCCGTGATAGATTCAAAGCGTTTCAAGAGAGCATAATAACCGGGATTTCTTCCCTTCTTCAGAATCTGAGGACGGGCAGTAAAATCATAAGGATGGAGAGCGGCCGGCAAGTCGGCTCGCGCTTTCTCTGTAGTGCGAAATGCCAACATCATATAAGGAGAGGTGATGTTTTTTGGGTTAACTATGTACTTATGCTGGCACTCATGAAGAATTGTAGGTGCAAAAGGCATCCAAAAATCCCTGTGTTTTATTGCGGCATTAAGTTCTTTGACTTTTGCTATATTGCGGGGATCTACCAAAATACTTCTGTTCCCTAACGCCCTGGCGCCCCATTCCATTCTGCCGCTAAATCGTGCTACGATTTCTCCCTCTGCTAAAAAATCTGCGAGTGCGCCATTGATATCTTCTATAAATTGTACATGGTATTTTTCCGCTTCACTCGGAAGTCTTCCAGCGCTGTGCATAAACTCCGGACCTAGATAAACAGAATCAAACGGACATATCTCAAACTTGATTTTCTTCAGGTCTAAATAATCGGCATAAACCTTATATGCTGCTCCGATAGAAATAGACTCATCGCCACAACTGGGAAAAATAAAGATATCATCAAGTTCTTCTATCTCAGTCAAAAGCATGTTGGCTTTAACATTCATAAAGACGCCGCCGGCACATACGACTCTGCTAATACCTGTCTTGCGGATTGCACTCTCGACCCATTTGGTTATAAGTTCTTCTAATACCTTTTGAACCGCACCTGCTATCCAATCAAATCTATGATTTTCAAGCTCGCTTTTCAAATAGGAATAGCAATAACCGGGCCAAATATGAGTTCCCTTGCGAAAAGTAGCATTTTCTTCGTCAAGTTCTATTAACGGACGGATCACGCCATACGATTTTGCAACACCATCTTGATCTGCATACGGCGCAAGACCCATAATTTTGTATTCATGCTCCCAGGGTTTCATTCCTAAAAGAAAGGTCACGCGGGAATAAACCTTGCCTAATGATGCCTGGCTTCTGGTTTCAGAGACTCGCTTAAGCTTGCCATTCTCGCCTATGCTAACAGTTGCGCAGAGACCATCGCCGGACCCATCAAGGGTGAGAACCAAAGTTTTTTTTCCGTCGTTTATCCGGGGATTACTGAAATAGGCCGTTGCGGCGTGGGCATCGTGATGTCCTACAATATCAATCTTATCGGGTGAAATTCCCAAATGCTGACTGATCGCGTTCTTCCTGGAAGGAAGTCTTTCCTTCAAAAAATAATCGCGCCGATGCGCTTCATTATTAATATCCTCTATCTGCTGACTATATCCTTTTGTATACCAATTCCAGTCCTGAAAGAATTCTCTGCTGTGCATAAAAACGCTTCCAAGCGCTATTTTGTCGATATCGGCAGCTTCTACATCACTTATCTCCATAACTTTTTCTACAGCTTTTTTAGGATAGCCGAAATCATTTTTGATGCGTGATAATCTTTCTTCCGAAACGGCGGCCAATATTTTCCCGTCTTTTAGGATAGCGGCCGACGCATTGTGACCATCATGAATTCCCAATACCGTAAAATGTTTTGACATTATGTAACCTTGTCCTTTCTTTGTCTGTGTTTTAAATAAACATATGTGGAATCAATAAAAGTGGAACACGCGGATTTTAACACCTGCTGCAACATCTTTGAAGTCCTGTTGTATGAAGCGGGCATGTCCAAGTTCGAATGCGCCCACGTGTCCGGATGGATAAGCGCATAAATCCTTGGATGGCTGCCGATAAAATCATAAAGAGGTTTTCCCCGCCATTTAAATCCGCTTTCGGAAATATATGTCATTTTGCTCATCAATTCTTCGTTGTAAGCATTAATGTATCTTGAAGGAATTTTGTTAGCCCATCCCCTCATTACAGGTTTATGTTGAGAAATAGACTTCACCTCCGCACCTATTAAATGTCCCAAAAATCCCGCATCAATAGAAATCCCTTTAGAAATAGGTATTTTCTTCTTTTTATAGAATCCGCAATCGTAATGAAGCCCTATCTCATGTCCCGCCTTTTTTATCTTCCGCAAAATATCAAGAAAAGGCGACGCCGAGGGATTATAGAAAGCTGAATGCATCCTGACATAATAAGTGGACGTAATGCCGAGCGAAGATTCAAGTTCGGCCATCTGCAACGCATTCAATGGAGAAATATCAATGTCGTGCCGGAGCAGGATAAACGAAGAATATTGGTTTATCCATTTTTTATAGGCGGAAAGAAACGGAAATTTATACCCTAGCTTCTTGGCTTTTATTAACGTCTTTTTATAAAGCTTCAATGAAAATCTATCACTTTTTATTTTACTGCTCATTTCTCCACACCCCTTCTAAAATCCACCTGCTCTTTTTCCCGCAATTAAAAAGAATGTCTAATGCCGAGAGGTTCGGCAGGAACATATCGTACATCTGTTTATACTCGGGTTGCCTAAAGTCCGTAAAGCGCAACTCTATACCGGCCTCCTTGAATCTATCGATCTCCATGTATCCTTTTCCGCTTTCACCCGACAGATAGACCCCTGCACCAAGCTCTCTGCATATCCTCACCAGCCGCTCCGTTCCATCACCTTTTACATCCAATGAGGAGGCATTAATCGTTTTTATCTCAATCCCCAGTGACTTAGCTATGAATTCTATAGTGCGCCTATTGATATCGATAAGCCTATCCCATTCTTTATCGTAAATCTCTTCAAGCTCACTTTCGTAATCATTAAAAAAAGGTGTCTTTTCGTAGAATTGGCGGAGCGAATTAAGATGCTTCTTCCGCCATCTCGAAGTACGGTCTATCCGAACCTCGGAGATCATCTGGCCTGATGAATGTTTCGTTATCACGGGCACAGTAAGCCACATAGCTCCGTTCGGCGTCCTTATTCTGTTGCGGTTTATGATGCCGTTCTTCGAATACTGGACGTTGTCGAGAAAGACAATTATATCAGACTTGAGCATCTTATAAAAGAAGCCCTGCCAAGGTATATAATTAGGCTGATGTATGGCTATTACACTGGAGTTCATTTACATGCCTTTCAATGATTTATAATATTTGCTTTCAATCTCATCGGGATAAAGAAGTATTTTGTCGAAGGATAAGCTTTTCAATATCTCTGCCTCGCGTTTCATAGGAAGTTTTTCATCCGTCAGGAGAAGTATGATACTCGGTTCAACTTTGCGTATATTTTTTATATCAAAATGAGTAACGGTTTTAAGCTTGAGGTTTTCTGCTTTTTTTTGCCTGCCGATACAAGCCTTTATCTTTACGGAGCGGTGTTTCCTCAGCCACTTGCGTGCATATTCGGTTTTATCGTCAAAAATGTAAACCGCAACCGTTTCGCGGCCGGTTTTCCGATGCAGCATAAAATTATGTGAAACCTCATTAGTCTTCAGATTTTCCTTGTTCACCATATCCATTATTTCCTCAGACAGCGACAGAGCCAGTTTCTCATGAAATCTTTTTGTAAAATGCCACTGGTCTATGAGACATTCCTTGTATCCCCCGCTTTCACGAACCAATCGGTTCAAGTCCAAAAATATAGAACCGTAGCATCTCGATATCTTCCTGAGAGACCTGTTCAGTTCCTCAAGACATTCATCCCATTCGCGCAGGCACTTATAATTGCCTGCATAATGAAGTCGGTTATAATGCGTAACCGGAGGAACCGGTAATCCGAAAAAAAGACATGCTCGCCTTCGTCTGTGAAAATAGGAAGCTATTTTGGATTGTTCTTCCGTAAATTTTTTCGGCGAGCTGCTGAGTTTGTTGCCTAGAAACAGTTCCACGAGTTTTTTCGAATTATACATAAATCTCAGCGGTTTCCCGCTACGGGTGGGGTGTGTCCTTATAAGGTTAGTCACGTATTCAATATAATGACCTTTATTTATAAGCGCCTCCCAAATTCCGTTACACAAAAAAACCAGAACAGGATCTGTCAAGGCCAGCCTCATTATATTATTTTCTATGCTTCTGCTTCTGAAATGGTCGGGTATGTGGATTATGTCTATTTTTTCCATCGACGTTTCCCACATCTTTTTTTGAAGGAGATACGGAAAGGTGCTGTTATATCCGTAATGCTCCTTATATCTGTAATTGTAATAATAAGTATCGAATGTTCTCGAATCACCAAGTATCGTAATATTATGAGATTTTTGCATTAGGGGCCCCATCGTTATTAAGATACCGTTTTGGTTGTTTCGTAAAATTAATGAAATGCTTCAAATTTCGTTTTAGAGAACCGGGCTTAAATTCCAACTCTCTTATCATCTTATCTATACTCATGACTTGATTCCGCCTTTTATTTTCCCGACATATGTCGGCATTGATCCTGGTTCCGAGGAGAGACTCTATTGAATCTCTCAGTTCTTTAAGCGTGAATATCTCTCTCCCCGCTATGTTATAATAACCTGTTTTGGGTAAAGATGGTCTATTCATTGCTGCGATTATCGCGCCGATTGCATCAGATATAAATATAAAACGGAATTTACTATAAGGCTCCTTTATTGAAATTTTCGTTCCTTTGGACGCTGAATTTATCAGGTTATAAACTATCCCGCTTTTTCTCCCTCCTCCGTGTATACCGGCAAAACGCAATATGGTCATCTTGCATGTCTTGCTTTTCGCGAAAGCTTTTGCCGCAACTTCTTCAGAAACTCGCTTGCTCCATCCGTATATACTTGCAGGATGCGGGGAATCCTTTTCAGAATACCCCTTATGAGAAATAGCGGATTTGCCGTATACTTCTATAGTCGAGCAGTATACAAAATGAGTGTATTTGGCATATACAGCGTTAGAGGCTAGAATGGACGTGGAGTAAATATTATCTCTTACGGCTCTCTTTAGATAACCGATATCGGCGCTTTCGGATATATCAGCCGCCGCGTGGATAACTATATCAAACGTATGTTTACTAAAGAGTTTTTCTACTTCTTTTTCTCTGCTGAGATTGCACCGTTCGAGCGTAAACCGACATCGATCCTTTAACGCCCGAATATTTCTAAAACCATGCCTATATGTGCCGTATACACTAAGATCCTCGCGCAATGCGAGTTCCTTGATCAGATGGCTTCCAAGAAAACCGTTTGCTCCAGTTACTAATACAGTTCTTCTCTTCATAATACCCTTTTCAGTTCTTTTTTTAGTGATCGCACTACAGAAGAGACATCGCGGTATGACATGCTTACATGCAGAGGAAGACAAAGAGCTCTACACAAAGCCTCTTCGGTTCTTGCAAGACCACCCCTATAATATTGCCTGAACACGCTTTCTTTATGGCATGGCGTATATATACCTTTAGCCTGAACCAAATGGCGTGTCTTTAGATTTGAAATGACAATCTCGCGGATTCTTCTATTTTTTACAAAGACGGGAAATTGATAATAACTTGGTAAATTACCCGGAGGTAACTTTATTGTTTCTATGGGAAGTCTGCGCTCGCAGAGTAAATCATTATATTTTCCGGCAAGTAACCTTCTTCTCTTTAACTGTTCCTTTAGTTCATCCATATAGTGACAACCCAGACAGGCCCGTATTTCGTCCATAAACCAGTCGTTTCCTAAATAGCGGACTTTCCCCTTGCGGGGGTCTTTTCCAAACAACCTCATTGCTTCGCCGTATCTTTTCAAACGCTTATCGCCCGTGACTATCATGCCTCCCGTGCCGGTTGTTATAATCTTTGTCGGATAAAAACTGAAACAGCCCGCATCTCCCAGGGAACCGGCAGGCTTACCCTTCACTTCCGCTCCCAGGGCCTGTGCCGCGTCCTCGATTAAAAATAATCCCTTTCTTTTCGCAAACTCCACTATCGATTTATATTCCGGAGATATAACGCCCGTCAGATGCACCCAGACTATCCCCTTTGTATTCCGGGTAAGTTTCCGATAGAGGTCATCTATATCAAAGGATAACGTGCCGGGATTTATATCCACAAAAACGGGGTTGCCGCCCGCGAAGATAATGGAACTCACGGACGTTAAAAATGACGCGCTCGGGACAAGCACATCATGATTTTCCACTCCAAAATATTTCAAGCATATGGTCAACGCGGTAGTACAGGAATTAACGGATACAGCATATCTTCTTTTCGTTTGTTCCGTCATTAGATTTTCAAATTTTTCCGCAAAAGGACCGTTCATAAGCAAGCCGGATCTCATAATTTTATCTATATCCTTCGATAGGTTCCTGCGAGTACGACCTTTCATATATGGCCTATGAAGTAATATCTTTTTTTCTTTTTTCATTTGTCCATTTACCTTGAACCTAAGAGACCTGCATAAATCTCTTCGATCTTTTTTGAATATCGGGCTGAATCAAAAAGTTTTTTTGCTTTTTCCGAATTCCGTCTACCAATAGCGGTGCATTCGTCGGGATCCGCGGAAAGACTTAAGATCTTATCTGTTATTTGATGCGGTTTATAACCGGCAACCAAAAAGCCGTTTACACCGTTTTCAACGAACTTCCCATAAGTCCCCACGCTAACTACGGGTTTACCCGCACTCATGGCTTCTATGATGTCTCTCCCCCAAGGATTGTGAACCATTCTGCAAACATGAAGTAAAATATCACACTTCTCAAGCCACGGCAGCGTATTTTCTTTATAACCGGTAAAAAGAAAATAAGGTTCTAATCCCTCTGATTTTATTCTACCCATTAAGGCACCGGCATATTTATCCTTAGGGTTTATTTTTCCGATAACAACGAATATAACACCTGTCTTTCTGCGTTCACGCATAATATTAGCTATATCCAAGAGGTAATCAGTGCCTCTATAATTCGAGATGGAACTCACGACTGCGACCGCAAATTTATCCTTGAGAGCTTTATCGAATTCATCGGAAACTTCTTTATCGCTGCGTAAATTACCTGCGGGATTATAGATGACTGATTGTCGAAGCAACCCCAGATCCCCATATAAGCTAAGCCATAGATTGCGCTCATTCTCGCTTATGAATATAAGATAATCCGATGTCCGGCAGGTAATGCGGCACTGCAACTTAGCTGCCAGATTTTCGGGTAACATTGTCCTTATGTGCGTGACAATGGGAACTTTAAAAAATATCCTAAAAAATATGGCGATGAAAAAAAGGCTTTCGTGGTTTAAGTGAACGATATCAAAATCATATTTCCTGAACAGTTTGTTGACAAAAAATAAAAACCTGGGTAAATGCAGTAATTTCAGCGAAAAGACCGCTATGCTCTTGAGGTTACCGCACCGCATGGCTGTTGTCCGCGGTATCGGAGAGAAGCAATAAGACACCACGTCTATTTCCGCATATCTCCTATTATTCGGCCCTTTCTTTCCGTATACAACTACGGGTTCAAAGTCTCTTCTGCCTAAATTTTTTATAAGAAAATAGAGGCTCCTGGACGAGCCTCCCCAGCCTCCTTCAATATCTATATAAAGTACCCTGGTTTTCTGCTTCATTCATCAAAACCTAAACTCTTGACCAGTGAAGAATATAAGACATCTACTTCTTTCTGAGTTGCGGGCATTCTTTTGCAAGCACTGTAATTACTCCAGCTTAAATCTACAGATACAGATTTTAACGCAGCCAAGTACCTTTTTCCGTTTTCACAGCGGATTTTCTTTTCTTCATTACTGTCTTCGGAAACGCACAATTTATGAAGTAGCGGACGTAATTCAATCCAGGATTTTACATAATGAACATGAGGTAAAAAATTAAAATTATTGTGTAACCCAAATGAGATAACCGGTATACCCAGTATGGCCGCTTCCGTTCCTATCGTACTTGTAATAACTGCGACAGCTCTAGATTTTTTTGCGAACTCCAATAAATAATCGCACGGATGTAATAAAACAACATTTGGAATTTTTTTAAGCGTAAAATAAAAATCACTAGGTCTTCTGCCTAAAGCCCCCAGATGCTCCTTGACGGCTAAAAAAGTACCGGCGGGAAGATTTTTTGCCAGCAGCTCTATTATTGCCAACTGCTCGTTAAATTCAGGGCTTAACATACCCATAGCTGCCTCAGGTTCTGTATGCAAAGGATAAACAACGAAAGATAAACCGGTTAAGTCTTCACTATTTACCGTTTTTAAAGAATCTACTGTTTTCATTGCAGTATGAATACGCCATGAATATTTTATATCCTCTGAGAAAATATAATTGCCCATAGTAATAACACGTTTCATCCTTTTGGATATATGCCGTTTGACATGTTTAAAAATTTGGGAAACTAAGAAAAATCCGGATTTGTACTTTATGTATTTTTTGTAATTCTTGTCACTCCAGGGCAGCCGTTTTAAGCCACTCAACTCGTCCGGACTGATAATGTTCTCGTAACTGGTCATAGTCTCGAATCTTCTTTGAATGTCGGGGACGGAATAAAACTCATTGGTAGCCCAATAAAAATAAGACTGGTACCTGGCAGACACAAGTGCCCTTATAGGAATGTTCCGTTTTTTCGCGACCACTGAACATATCTTACCTATTATGCCCGCGGTTGCGCCGATTATTAAATCAGGTCTCGTTTCGTCAAGATATTTTTCCCAAAACTCAACGATTTTATTAAAAATAACTACGGACTTTATATAATCCGCTTTTTCGCTCAGTTGTGACTTAGGATGTTTTATTCCGCCTGGAAAAAATCCTACTCCGAGATGGCGGTCTGCCTGTAGGGCATCACTAATCAGCATATTATATTTTTTTTCATAGGCGCGAGCTTTTGAGATAATCTCCTCACATGACCCATGCGCATTGTCATATTCCCTAAAAAAATGGTTTGTAGTGAGAAATCTATTGATTATTCCATCTTCGTCCTCTGCTTGCCGGAAATTGACCCGCTGTTTGGTTGAACAAATGAAGTATATCTTACACCTTCTATTCATATCTTTAAACCTTTTGGCCAAAGGTAACCATAGCCAGTTATAGGTTGCTATATCCCAAAATACTATATTTTTCATTTTTCTCATCTTAAAATACTTTTTTCTTTAACCGCATATCAGACCTGCTAATCCGATGAATGCTAGTTTGCTTATATGCACTCTGCAGTGTAATCATTATAAGGATGATTGCAAATCCGATAAGCATTATCAATAAAATAGACAAAAGCAATCCCGGCATACTTGTAAATAACGCAATAAAGAGAATAAGGATTTTGACATCTGTAACTAAATTTCCTATTTTTCTAACGGGTATTTTAGACGATTTCAATGGATTTAAATGCTTCATCTGACCGGATATCGTTTGTTTTTCATCAATCTTTATCCAACGGTTAATAAAAGATAAGCGGTTAATTAGGAAAAGCGAAAAAAACACAAAGAGAGAGGTTATTACTGACGCAAAAAGTAATAAGCTGTTTTCATGGATTATAAAATAACCCCATCCTATGGCAAAAGGCAGCACTCCTTCTATGCCACCATCTACGGCTCCGTCCAGAAACTTTCCGTAATAAGTAGCGGAGTCTGTTACCCTAGCTACATTGCCATCGGTATAATCGCATACCTTATAAAAAAGATAACACAAAACAGCCATCCTAAAAAAAACCTCACTGCCCGTCATAAATAACCCAATTCCCGTCAAACCAATACAGAGTCCTAATAAAGTTACTTGATTTGTGGTTATATTAGCCCGGAGCATTAGATAAGTCATATAAATCGAAATAGGGCGCAATATATGACAAACTACAAACGAATCCTTTACCGCCTTTGAATTAAAGGATTTCTTAATCTGCATGATTGAGTAATTCATAATAGATTCCTGTTATACTCCTTTTAATTTTAAAGCTTGCTTGCAATAATGACAAAAATATTACAAACCTGGTCCGGAAAAAACCTCATGAGAAATTTTTGAATTATATTTCCCAGTATAGAAAGTTTATATCCTTCCTTCCTGGCTAAATTTTCACAGAAGACTTTATGTTTTTTACAACGGAAAAATGCAAACTTGTAGAGAATGGGCATATTTTCAACCGAGTATACATCTTCTATGTGAAACCCCGTCTTTTTGAATAAATCTACAAATTCTCTTTTCTTCAAATTTAATTTATGAAACTTGGTTGCCGGGGTCTTAACGCCACCCTTACGTACTCGATATTCCGCAAGCCAGTCAGTTAGCCATGTCTGAATATTATCCGCCCTAAAAGAAGCGCATAGCCTGCCTCCATTTTCAAGAACCCTGTATGTTTCCCGCACTGCTTTACGCAATGATTCATTCGTGAAATTATGATATAGGCCAAAAGCCAATATATATCTGAAACATCTGTCTCTGTATTTTAAAGCTGAAATATCCCCAACTTCTACGTTTAATTCCGGGTCTATCTTTTTTAATTTTTCCACCGCGGTATCAATATAATCGATACCTAAAATATCATATCCCCTATTTTTATAAAATCGAAGAACGCGTCCTGCCCCGCATCCTGCCTCCAATATTTTTCCTTCTTTTGATCGAATTGTGAGATTTGCGTATTTAAGCGGGTATGCATTAAAATTCTCCATTGGGCTGTCTGCGGGAATGTCGGCCCATCGCTTTGACCAATATTGCTTGCTGGCAGACCGGCGATATGTAACTCTCATTTTTTTCTCCTATGCTGGACTATTCGTTAAAATTGGCTCGAAAAGACATCCTTTAGTCTATTTGCGAGATAATTACCTACAATCTCGTTTCCCTCTTTTGAGAAATGGCCACCGTAAAGATCTTCCGAATATAACTGCCTAAAATTGTAGTCCAGGAAAAGCTTATCCAAATTTATCACATCCATCTCGCTATTCAGATCATTAAAAAAATCATGATAAGGCGATTTACCTTTTGCTGTCATCATCTTTAAATCTATGAGTTGCGGCATAACTACCACCAATGGCTTATGCCCTTTCTTATATGCGATGTCCCTAAACCTTATTAAAATAGATTTTAATAATTCGCGAGACTCCTTCTTGGAATACATGCCATGACTATCCTTTATATTATTTTCCATAATCAAACTAAAAGGTGCATTTTCGATTTCCGAAGTTACCTTGTTTAGCTTTCGGGCGTATTTACGAATTAAAAGCCTTGTCAGTAATTTTCCATTTCTTTTTGTGTTTCGGAAAAAACTGATTATATACGGAGTACGAAATTGAAACCTGCGAAATTTAGTCCTATAAAAATCGTCGTTTTCCTGTAATAAAGGTAATTTTTCCCTTAATCGTAAAAAGTCATTTCTGGACTGCATGACATTAGGTAAAATTCCAAGCTTTCCATTTCTTAAAATGAATCTGGGTTTAAAGGCAAATGTATTGCCAAACTCTAAATAATGTTTCCAATATGACTGAACGCGACAAATAGTTTCGGGCACGAACCCCAAAATGACAATTTTAATCGAATCCGGCAAATTTGTAGATTCATACCGTAGTAATGCTTGATCTACACCGTAATTTCCTACGCCGTAATTAAGCACTTTAAAGTCAAGTTTTTTGCCTAAATATACTTGCCATGTTTCTTCATCATTGACCTGACGACAGAAGGTATAAGAATCACCGAACGTTGCGATAATCTCTTTTGTTCCCTCCGTAGTGTTATTCGAACGTGCGCCCCTCGGATCAATGGTAAACCTTATCGGGCCGTATCTGCCACTTTCCATACCTGAAGTATTTGGTTTTTTAACCCAACCTAATCCGGCATCGTAACTATGTTCAAAGAATTTTTTCAACCCGCTCTCATCCAACTTCGGGCATTCGTCTTCTTCTGTAATGAGCCACTGAAAGTCACGCCTAAAAAATTTAACTGCTAAAACAAGGCTGACTTCCACAAAAAAAATCAAAAGTATGATAAAAATATATGTCATTTCTTTACACCAATGACTTTTTGGACAACGGAAAGAGAAATAATTTGATTGGCCAATTCTCTAAGATCCTCTTTTTCATTATTATTATCTATGACCAAATCGGGATTTTTGGGTTCTGGAAAAGGTATATCTACGCCTACAACATTCTTTAACTTGCCTTTAAGTGCAGGACTATACAGGTTATTTTTATCCCTTTTCTGTACAGTCTTCAATGAAACTTTTAAGTAAACCTCGGCATAATCAGGTATGTTAATACGGTTCCATTGTCTCCATTCAGGAAATATGGATAAAACAGAAGCAATAATGTGGATTTTTTGGCCTGCCAGAAATTTTGAAAGATTCGACAACCTGTCCGCGTTCCTGCGCCTGTCAGCAACGGAGTGACCAACATCGTTATTGAAAAGTGCTCTTATAACATCTCCGTCCAAACGGACAAGATTAGGAACTGAAGGTTTTAACTGATTGTAAACCAATTTACTTACGGCGGTTTTGCCCGATCCCGATAGACCGATGATCCAGATAACCATGTAATACTCCTTCTATCTCATTAATCAAATACTAAAATTCAGCAGACCTTCCTTATGTAGTTTTGAAGCAAGTAATAAATCGCTTATTCTGTCTATTTCACACCATCCGCCTCTAATGGGCGTTCCATATACCGGGTATCCTAGCCATATAAGATGCTGTAAAAGGGAAGTCATATCCATTTTATCTAATTTATCTTTATCAAGACTGCGGGTAAATTCTTCTATCCAACGCAAGGCTAAAGGACTGAAACGCATAAGACCAATATATTGGCCTTCGACTTCTTCAATGGAGGTAACCTTTTGGCCAATGGCATTAATGCGCCTATCATTTCCTATTCTAAAGCTTTCGATATCATCCAACGGATTTGCATAACGAGCCTGCCAGAGACTTTTCCAATTTAAGTCATATGCAACAACTGCATCTTTACTTTCTTCCATCAACTGCAATACTGCCTTTTTGTTATAAAGTATGTCGCTGTAAGTTATAATCAATGGTTGATCAAATGCCTTGTTCGCACACAACAAACTTCTTACCATATTTGTCTTTTCCCATTTCGGATTAAGAATGGATTCATTCCCGTATTTTTTCAACATTTCAGAGCGATATCCGACTACTAACGTGACATTGTCTACTCCGCAGGAATTTAACACGGAAATTTGCCATTCAATAATGGTTTTTTCTCCGACTTTATTTAGACACTTAGGTTTATCGTCAGTATAAGCTTGTAATCGACTGCCGCGGCCCGCAGCCAAAATTATAGCTTTCATTTATTCTATCCTACTTAACTTGCCCAAAGGGCTTATTTTTTAAATAAACTGGTAATAAAATGCCGGTCGAGATCGGCAGCGGATATATTTTTTCTTTCCGGATGCCACTGCACTCCTATAATAGGCTTTGCGGGATGGTATATTCCCTCAACCACGCCGCCTTTTGTAACGGCAAAAACTTTGAGCCCCGAGACATTTTTTTCTAATACCCCTTGATCATGATAACTGTTAACCTTAATCTTCTTATTTTTATAGGGGCTTTTTATAAGATCGCAATCCTTCAAATATATATAATGGGACGTGCCAGCATGTGACTCACCGCTAACATTGCCTATTTCGCGTTCCATCCTGCCGCCAAAAAAAATCACCAAAACCTGCATCCCTCTACATATGCCAAGCATGGGAATCTCATTTCTCAAGCAGAATTTAAGAATGCCGATTTCCGTTTCGTCCCTTACGGGATCTTCGCCCCATGTATTGCCGCCGGATAAGATAATCCCGTTTATGCCAAGTCGCTTGATTCCATTAACAGCTTGTACGCCGTCGTTCAATAAAGGAATAAGAACTGCTTTCGGAAAAATATTCCTTACATACGCCGAAAGATCCCTGCTCAACGCATCTCTTGTCTCGGAATACATCTTTTCCGTGTCAGACCTCATAGTTATGCCAAGCCGCATATCTATACTTACGCCTCCAACGTCTCTATCCTTCCTTCGGAGCAATTAAGTTCTATTGACCTTGAGTTGAGAACGCGATCGAATATCTGCTCGCCGCACCCTATAGCCGCAGGCAAACCGAATTCAGCACATCTTATTGCCATATGAGAGTTCGCCCCGCCGTATTTAGTGATTACGCCCAATAGGGGACGTGAAAATATCCAGTCAAATCCCGGATCGGCATTTTCTATCAACACTATTTTATTGGTAATATCAGGCAGTCTTTCACATTTCCCGTCTATAAATACACGTTGTCCTCTTGCGCTCTTTTGCGTAATGTAATTTGGTTTATGTAGCAAAAGAGGCACTATGGAAACATCTTCTTTCCTTTCTATTAAAAACGGTAAGCGGATAGCAGAAGTTATTTCATGTGACTCCCTGCCCAATTGCGCTAAGCTGCTTAGATGTTGTTTAAGAGTCTTTCCGACTGCGACGTTACGGGCATCAAGAATATCATTAATGTCCAAATATGATATCTCTTCCCTGTTTAATCCTGTCCGTTCTCCCCATAAAGCAATGATTTCCAGGGCATCGCTTATCGTCTTTGTGAAGATAAATTTCGAATACTCTCGTGAAGTTACGGCCTTTTTTATATATTTCAGTAAATACTCTGCGGATATGCTATACCCGCACCTTCGTAATTCTTTTCCTATCATCTTGATCTGTTTATCGGAGAATTTGAATTTCTCATTCGCATACGGTTTTAACGGTTCTTTCTCAATGCCTCCTAACAGATCATCCCTTTGATCATACCTCTTTGACAATATATCGTATGTGCCAGGCCGCAGATGACCATTTTTTTCCATAAAGGTCTCCAGGCTTACATTATTCATAAGGAAATTATTTATATCACCCACGAGATTGGTAGCTACTGTCTTAATTGAACGTTGAAATGCAAAGGCCTCCTTTTCGCTCAATATCCCTCTATGTACAATAGACCGTATAAAGCTTTTTGCTATAAACGCATGACGGGCCAGCACGGAAAAAGGTATTGTTCCCCACTGAATACAATTTTCTAAAAGAGCGGATACCGTTTGCAGTTCCGGACTTCCGTACACCCCTAACAACCGCTCTCTGTATAGTTCAAGCTTATTGATCTTTTTAAGCCCGGTGGCTATTGACGCTTTTTTTCCTCTTAGTAAATCCTCGGTAAGATCGAACAAAGCTTTTCTATATTGTTTTTTCTCTGCTCGGCTCAATATTCCTTTCATGCGTTTGTTCATAATGTCGTCAAAAGCAAAATCCAGGGCGGTTGTTGCCACTTCAAATTCTATTTTATCATGCAATTCTTTATGTTCGGATAGAATGTTAAGCCAAGCATTAACAAGTTTTTCGGCTATTTGAGGCTTTAGATTTACGGGTAAAAATGAATTGAAGCTTAACCTTGTGTCAATATATGGTTTCCCGAATAGGGATACCATAAGGCGGGCACCCCGCGGCTCCGCATATCCCATCTCTTTCCTCCCTTTACGCCATGCATAATCGGTAATAAGATAACGATAAAGCGACATAGCTAAAGGTCTCGGCGTAGCTCCGATCATCTCTGCTGGATTCCAATCCGGCATAGTTCCCAAAATAGTTGTTTCACCATAAAGACCGGGGGCGGGTTTGCAATAGTTATCAAAAAAATCTCTCATTCTTTTTACGGCATCGCTTATCTTTACAGCTATACTCCTGCTCCAAATGAACTGAGTTGTAATTTTGCGGACCTGGAAGATGTAAACCTTGTTATTTTTATCCACAGCGAACTCTATATCCAAAGATGTATAGCCTGTTATCCTTTCGATCTCCTCTATCGATAACAGTAATGCCTTGAACCGCGCCGACTGAAGGCTTTTTACATCTTCGCGGTGAACTATTAATGTCCTGTTACTGTATTCTTTTCCGCCAGTTATCGTGTCTGTGCAACCTGTAACATCGTCATAATTTACCACATAGTATGGGGCCCCTGTATTTAAATCCCTCGTGAAGACTACTCCGCTCATAGAAATACCGCCTATCATCTGCTGGACGATAACCTGGTTTGACTGAGATGCGTCTTTGGCCGACCTTTCGTAGCTCATAATCACCTTATTGATACTCTCGCTAAGCAATCTGCAATCGTCGGCCTTTACGTTCATTATGGAATCATGCAGTCCAGCTAAAGATACAAGATCAGAGTCCTCTGAAAGCGAACTGGAACGAATTATGACATTGATGTTACCGAACCGAGATTTTATCTCTTCTAATATGGAAGATGGTCTCTTTTGCCAATTGCGCACCGTGAAATATATAAACTCAGGAACGCAGGAGAGAAATACCGTAGATGACAGACAATCCAAGGTATCTGCTTTGGATCCAAACGTAAACCTCTGTTCCGTGCTTTGTTCCATAATCTCCGCCTATACTGTTAAATCTTATATTTTTTACGGCGCAGTAAAAAATCCGCAAATTCTAAATCTATTTCATGATCTATGTCTATGGAATCTTTCCTTGACATAACATATGCCATTGCCTTGCCGGAAATCAAAGTAGCTTCTTCAAAAAGAACGTAACGCCTTGTGACATATACGGCTCCATTTGGCACTATTAATTTTTTTAACCCCTGTCTTACGGCTCTCCGCCCCCTTATCGGGCCCTTCATAAATGGCTTTACCCTTTTTTCATTCTCCATATCGAACATCCATTCGGGATGCTGTTTAATCCGTTCTGCCGAAAAAACGGAACCTACGTCCTTATATTTCAGCAGTAGATCTATACATTTATCGATATGCTCTCCGGTGCAAAAAGGTGATGTAGGTTGTAAAGTTACCGCTATATCGATTTTTTCTTTTTTTTGTTTTTCTACAAATTTTACAGCGTGTTGGGTGACTAACACTGATGCACAATTACCGGATATTTTTTTTGGCCGTATAAATGGTGCCTCTGCACCGTATTTAATTGAGATAGACCTGATCCTTTCATCATCCGTGGAAACCATAACCCGCTGTAAATATCGACTTTTACGAGCGGCGGAAATCATGTAATATATCAAAGGTTTTCCAGCTAAGGGCCTAATGTTTTTGAAAGGCACCCTTACAGAACCACCCCTGGCAGTGATTATCCCTAAAATATTCATATTACTACCTGTATTACCGCTCATATACTGCCTTTCTACAATTTGGCAAGCAGCCGTTTTGTAGCCTCTCTATAAGATTCCCACTGACCGATATCCAGCCACGATTTCTCGCTAACGGGATATACACCTATTTTACCGCCGTTTTTCTTTACTTTTCTCAATAAGTCCGTCATATGAAAATTCTTTCTAGCAGGGATCAAGCGTAATAACCTCTTTTCCACGACATACATCCCTGTATTTACCAAAAAGTCATACTCAGGTTTTTCTTTTATGTGTTTAAGCTCTCCGCCGGAATTAATACTGATAACACCATATGGCACTATAAAATGCTGCATGGAGCTCACCATGGTGATATCGTAGTGATTATTCCTATGAAATGAATAAATTTCATTGTAATCTGCCTCAATCAAAGTGTCGCAATTAGATAGAAAAAAAGTGCCGGAAATGTTCCGAGGTAAAAGTCTCAACCCGCCGGCGGTGCCATATTTTTTTTTGCCTTCGGATATGTACTTTATATCGTATTTAGTTTCGATGTTTTTGAAATATGATTTTATCATATCACCCTTATATCCCAATATGAAATAAATCTTTCCTGTAACATCATCCAGAAAATTTTCTATGATTATTTCCGCCGCAGGTTTATCGTCGATCGGAATAAGGGCCTTGGGAAGTATCTTTGTAAATGGATCCAGCCGACTTCCTTCGCCGCCAGCCATAATTACTATGGGAATTCTGAGGCCACTGGTCCTTTTTTCCTCCAATATATCATTTTTTATCAATTCCTTCCAGAAAATAACATTAACCACTCTCATCTTTTCATCAACAACCGGAAAGCCGCTGCTGCCGATCTTTAGCACAATCCGTCTGATCTCTCTTTTGGATGCGTCTTTTTTAATATACACAGGCTCTCGGTTATAGATTTTGATTATTTTTTTATTCAAATCGCCGCCGGCCAGTATCCACCTTCTGATATCTCCATCTGTTATGGTTCCTAATAGGATATCCCTATTGTCCGCAACAAAAAGTATCTTTTTAGCAGTTTTGTCCATTTGTCTCATGGCTTCCTTGACGGTACGTTTTTTATCTATAAAAAGTGCCTTATAACTATTCTGCATATTTACCTCTTTTTAAGAACTACGCTCTTGCTTCTCGTTCTTTCCATATGGGATACTTAAGGCTCCAATTACCATTTCTTTTCTCAAAGATATCCCTATTATACAACTTTTCCGCAACCTGCCAGAATTCCTCCTCCGCATGACCCGTAAAGTTAAGAAAATCCTTAAGCGCCCTTTTATCCAGCTTATGGTTATGTTTTCTTACCAATTCTATAGCCTCTTCTTTTGTAATGCGCCCTGTCCTTATCCAGTAGCATGCTACGTCCGTAGACCGGACGTGGCCATACTTAGATTATTTGAACCAAGGGTGCACGAGATATCCAGTCGTATCTATCTGATCGAAGTCTTCTATATAACCCTCTCTAACCCATTCACCGGTATCGCCAAGTGACTTGAAGCCATATTTTTTTGAAAGCTTCGCATTCTCATAACCGTTCCAAGGTACAAAATAGCTTAAGTAAACAGGTTCTAAAGCAGCTTTTTTAATTTCTGGCTCTTCGGAATACATAACGACATTCAGATCCTTCATCTGAATGTCGTCGTCCAGCCAATAATCCCACTCAACTTTTTTTACTACATCATTGTTTATTTGGTCCTTGGCTCTATATGTTTCTTTTGTCTGGAAACCCCCATATTCATAACTTACGTTCTCTCCGTATACAATCAATGATATGTTAAAATTTATTGCCATTCTCATAAAATATGTAAACTGCTCTATCCCAATAACAGGTAGGCGCTCCCATTTTAAGGAGAGCCTACCAAAGAAATTTCCTTGCCATCTTTCTGTTCAAGTGAAGAGATATTGTGTCGCAACCGAAAGCCTCGCTTAAGTTATTGAAATTATTTAGACCCGTTTTGGTCCAACTGAAATTATATACCTTTACCAAAAGGGGGTTCATATTCATCAGCTCCTTCATCACGTAAACCTGAAAATAACTTTCTGTTCCGCCGCTGACCGTGACTACACAATCATAATAATTGCCGTTTCTGCCCCTATGTTTATCGC